>Ga0307996_1000294_pt1 | contig 13210 bp, 13 predicted proteins | sample Davwhametageno35_FD_203143 | JGI IMG/M metagenome (GOLD analysis project Ga0307996, IMG submission 203143) | Marine microbial communities from Davis Island wharf, Antarctic Ocean - #35 | ecosystem: Environmental > Aquatic > Marine > Unclassified | place: Antarctic Ocean: Davis Island wharf...
TTGGCGGCTCGAAAAAATATGATTGGCCATATCGCTCATGTGATGGATTAATTGCCCCTAGTGCCCTAGACACCTCCTCGCCGTTTCCGATGTGACATTTACGTGAATCCTATAGCGAATTGCCCTGGGACAATTTGAATTCAACATGACCAATGTTTCCGTTACTTGGCATGATAATGGCGTTGCGCTACGTGCCCAACTAGGCGCAGCGCTCATAGCCAGAATATGGGACACTCTCGAGAAGCGACCTTGGCAAGAAAGCCAAGGTCGCCATGCTATGTTGAAAACCTACCGCTCAACAATGCGCCGCATCCTGGCACATGCTGCTTTAAACCAAGTTTACTGAGCATTTGGTGCGACGTTGCGACTGCAGCGGACACAACGGGAATGCCTACCTCGTCTTCGACCTTTTGAATAGCGGCCAAAGACGGCATTTGCACACAGGCGGACAGGACAATTGCGTCCACACCTTTAAAATCCAGCTTTTTGTAATGCTCCAGCAAGTTCATCGGGTCTTGTCGCGCCACTTCTAGGTTGTCTGGAATTTCGAGGGCAAGGTAATCCTTTACCTCGACTCCTTCACTTTCGATGTATTCGGCAACCATCTGTGTCAGCGGTTTCATGTAGGGGGCTACGATGGAGACCTTCTTGACTCCCATCAGATGCAGACCGTCTACTAAAGCGCCTGCTGAGGAAATCACTGGCGCAGGATTCCCTGCGTCGACGGTCACCTGATGAAGGCGCTCTTGGCTTTCGCGGTGATAGCCTTTGCCCATCGCCATAATAGCCACCAGACACGCGTAGCCCATTACATCAACGGCAGCGTCAGACAGTTCTAATGCACAACGGTCACTGTCTTTATCCATTGCAGCCAGTTCTTCTTTGGTGACTTTTTTCATGCGCATCCGCGATGAATGGAATGAAAACCGCTCGGGGTAGTGTTCTTCACGGGTGCGTAGCATTGCAGGAATCTCACGCTCCATCGTCAAATTTGACGACGGTACAATTTGTCCAATTTTTAACATGAAATTATCCTTTCTTCGATGTATCGATAACAGGGTTGCGCAAAACTCCGATGCCCTCAACGCCGCATTCGATCACATCACCTGGCCACATCCATTCCTGTGGGTCCATGCCAGCGCCAACGCCCGCAGGTGTACCCGTCGCAATGATGTCACCTGGTTCCAGCGTGATTCCTTGCGACAAATCAGCGATCAGTGTCGGGATGTCGAATAGCAAATGCTTAGTGTTTGAGTTCTGCATTTCCTTGCCATTCTTCTTCAGCCAAAGGTTCAGGTTATGTGGATCTGCCACTGCGTCGGCAGTGATGATCGCTGGACCCATGGGTGCGAAACTGTCCATACCCTTCGAGAAAATCCATTGTCCAGCACGTCGGTTATCACGCGCAGAGACATCGTTGATCACAGTATAGCCAAAGACATGGCTCATCGCGTCCGCCAGCTCGATCTTGGTTGCACGCTTGCCAATGATCACCGCCAGCTCAACCTCCCAATCCAGCATTTTGGTCATGTCTGCATTGTGTTGAATCGGGTCGCCATTGGCGATCACAGCCGTCGGTGGCTTCGAGAACACGACGGGCTGCTTGGGCAGATCAGTCGAAGTTTCGAGAGATTTTGCAGATTCAGCGACATGTTCGACGTAGTTCAAGCCGATTCCAAAGATGTTTTTACGAGGGCGAGGAATTGGAGCAAGTAGGCGCACGTTGTCTTCATGGTGCGAGATGCCAACGGGGCGTTTGTCTTTGGTAATTTCCAAGGCATTTTGCAACGCAGTTTGGGCATCTGGGCCTTGGTCGATAAAGTCGAGCATTGTGGCCGCAAAAGGCTGACCGATGGCCGTCCCAAGTCCAGCTACGTCAATGACAAGACCGTTTTCAATAACGCCGAGGCGACCGGCATCCGCAGCGTGACTGCGATAAGTTACTAGTTTCATGAGTATTTTCCGTTCTTAGTTGGCTGTTTCGACGACTTGGTTGCCACCATTTTCGTTCAGGGCTTCTTCCGCATAGAAACCTAGCTTTTTCATGGTGGGGAGGTCATGAAACGAGAACAAACAAGCATCGTCCCCGTCATCTAGGTTGCAATGTTCATGGAACATCCACGGCGGCACGCAGAAAATGTCCTTTTCTTTCCAATCAAACCTCTGACCGTTAATCACGGAATATCCGCGGCCCTTTGCAACCTGATAAACAATATTGCCAGTATGGCGGTGCGCTTTGGTATGCTCACCAGCACGCAAAAGCTGCATATGTGCGCCCATCGTCAACATTGGATCACCACCTGTAGCTGGATTTGAGTAACGCATAATCACACCGTCGTAAGGTGACCCATCAGTGACTTTAGCATAATTCGTCAACGCTTCGTAGGTTTGATCCCACCGGAATTTCATTAAAGGTGAATACGGCTTATCCCACTTGTCCAATTCGGGCCGCAGACCAGGCGCGCCATAGGTCAACGGACTGTCGTTCAACGGCAAGTTGGTGGTTTGATAATCGTTCGGGTGGACGGCATAGAAATTTGCTTCAAGGGCATTTGTCAGCGGGATGTCGAGCCCGTCTTGCCAGATACAAGTCGAGCCGTCCTCTTCGATACCATGCTCATGCCATGTACCGTTAGGCGTCAGAACGAAATCACGAGCACCAAGAGTCATCTTATGCCCGTCAACGATAGTGTATGCGCCGGATCCTTCCATAATAAATCGCAGGGCGGAGGCTGCATGTTTGTGTGCACCAGCGCGTTCGCCCGCTTTCATCACTTGCAGTCCAGAGAACAACCAACCGCAAGCTGCGCTTACTTCTGTGCGGTTTGGATTGCGTAGATAAACAACGCGGCGGCCCGCATCTTCTGGCCGGACTAAATCAATTGCGCGCAGCACTTCTGGGCGCAAATCATCCCATTTCCATAGTACTGGGATCGACTTTGGTGTTGGTTCCCATGGCTCAATCGAGTTTGCAACCGTCCAAAGAGCGCCAGTGTTGTAATTTGCAAGATCGTCATAGTAAGCGAGTAGCTCGGGACTGTCTTGAACACGGGCACGGCCCAGTTGATTGTCATTTTGGTTATTAGTCATTTGAACTCTCCAAGTCAGGGGTTTCATTTGCGCCGGTATCGAAGGCAGGGATTGGGATCACTGGACCTTGAGGCGCGGTATTGACGCTAAAGCTGAAAACGTCGAAACGTTGATAATGGCCGACGATGTCGTGCATCTGTTTGGGTTGAATACAGCAGTTCAGATCAACCTCTCCGTAAGCGATGCCCTCGTCGTCAATCAATTCATCGCCGACACTTCGCCCATCTGGACCAATGATGCCGGAATAAGCAGAGGATTTACGCTCCAGCAATTCGCGGGCATCGGGACGGATTTTCTCCATCTCGATAATGATCTCATCTGAGATGGTTGATGTCGCTACGACGCTAAACACCTTGCCTTCAAAGCTGTGCGCTTGCGTGCGTAGCTTAATCGCCTCGGCCATGTTGTAGTCTTTTGGGGCAACTGGAAGCGAAATATAGCTGGCAGTGTGGATATTCTCGCCCTGCGATAACAATGCAAAACGCGCGAGCGTATTCGTGTTTTCACCACAGGCAAGCCCACCAAGGTTACCAATGGATGTTGGTATTACCCGTAATGTCGACCCGTCCCCGCCGGTCCAGGTCAGCTTTTCTGCCCATGTCGGAACCAGCTTGCGGTGCTTGTTCAGGATCACGCCATCAGGGCCAATAAACACCAGCGTATTATATAGTGCTCCTAGTGAATGGTGGCTGCGTTCATTCACGCCCATCACGACGTGCACACCATGTGCGGCGGCTGCATTGCGGATGGTTTGGATTTCGGGGCCGGGCACAAACACCGACGCCTTGATCAATTTTTCGAACCACGCTCCACCTGTCACAGGGTCGGTAATCCAGTTCCAATAAGGATACCCGGGGATGAACACCTCGGGGAAAACAATCAACTCGGCTCCGTTTCCAGCGGCTTCGGCAATCAAGGAAACTGCCTTTTCAGCCGTTTTTTCCGCATTAAGGAACACGGGCGCAGCCTGTACAGCGGCTGCCTTAAATCGGGGAAGATCGGTATTAGCCATTGGCGGCCTCCATTGATTCAGACTGTATGTGACTTGAAATTATTGCGCGTAGTTCATCTGGCCAGCGTTCAGTGCCCATATCTTTACGCACATACACAAGGGTCAAATTCGCTGTGAAACGTGTCTCCCCCGCACAGGTTGCAATGATGCTCATGTCAAGGCTGGCTCCACCAATTCTGGTTGGAACCACCGCGATCTCAAGTGTGTCTCCGTGACGACTGGCAGCCTCAAAACTGGTTGAAATTTGCACTGTCGGTACGCCGTTGGTCGCGTGCATCGTTTCGTAAGGGTAGCCCAGCACTTCATCAAAGAAGGTTTCGACACTATCGTTGATCATCTCGAAATAGCGCGGGTAGAACACGATCCCGGCAGGGTCGCAGTGCTTGAAGAGAACCTTTTGAGTTAGGTAAAATTTCATTTTATACTCCAAGATGGTGGGTTTTGACATCATCTGAGAGGGCGCTCATGGGACCACTCCAGACAGTTTCGCCGCGCGCAAGAACGACGCCTTGATCGGCTACGGATGCGTAGTTCCTTGATGGATTTATCAACAACAAGGATGGACAGACTTTTGCTGGCTTTCAGAGCGCTGATCGCCGCTGATCGAATACATCTCAGAATGCAGTTCGAGATTGGCGAGTGCCGAGGCTACTTCGTAGGCCGTTCGGGGTCGGCATTGCAGATGTACAAATGCGCAAATCATTGTGAGATCCTTAATTTGAAACGTTGAATTTTACCTGTTGCTGTCTTGGGCAACGTTTCACGGTAGCAGATCGCGCGCGGATATTTGAAAGGCGCAATTTTTGCTTTTACATGATCCTGCAGTGCCTTAGTCAACGCTGGCGTTTCAACATAGCCATCGCGCAGGACGACATGCGCTTCGACGATTGATCCGCGTGCTTCGTCTGGGGCTGCTGTAACACCGCACTCAGCTACGGCATGATGAGACAGCAAAGCCGCCTCTACCTCCGGACCAGCAATGTTGTAACCTGACGACACGATCATATCGTCGTTGCGAGCCGCAAAATGGTAGTACCCTTCAGCGTCCTGCCAAAAGCTATCCCCTGTGATGTTCCAGCCGTCTGTGACATAGTCCGATTGGCGATCATCATTTAGGTAGCGGCATCCAGTCGGCCCCCGCACAGCTAGACGACCCACTTCGCCAACGGAGACTTCTTGACCGTCAGCGTCAATAACCTTTGCCTCATACCCACGTAAAGGCTGGCCAGTCCGACCTGGGGCGTGGTCATCCAAACGGTTCGAGATAAAAATATGAAGCATCTCAGTTGCACCGATGCCGTCTACGATTGGCGTGCCTGTCTTTTCAATCCAATCGTGGTAAACGGGCGGGGGCAGTGTTTCTCCCGCCGATACAGCAACTCGCAAAGACGACAAATCAGCGCCCTCTTCCATAGCGGATAACATTGCGCGGTATGCAGTTGGTGCGGTAAAGCATATCGTCGCTTTGTGGTCTTCGATTATCTTGATGATGTCGGCAGGTCCTGCTTTTTCAAGAAGCGTGGCGGTGGCCCCAAACCGCAATGGAAAAACGGCCAACCCACCAAGCCCAAAGGTAAATGCCAAAGGGGGCGATCCAACAAAAACGTCATCGGGTGTGACTTGCAGGACATCGTGTGCGTAGCCGTCCGCAATCATTAACAGATCGCGATGAAAGTGCATCGTTGCCTTTGGTTGACCTGTCGTACCAGACGTAAACCCCAGCAATGCTACGTCATCGCGTCCAGTCGTTACTGCCTCAAAAGCTTGGCTCTTTGACTTAGCCCGTTCGTCCAACTCTCCCATCAGATTGGAGGTGCCGTCAAAACTAACAACACGCTTCAGAAACTCACTTTCTGCAGCACAAACGAGCAGGTCGTCCAGCAAGCGAAAATCACAAAGTGCCAGCGCGATCTCCGCCATATCGATCACGGGTGTCAGTTCAACCGCACGCAACATCGGCATCGTATTGACGACAATTGCACCAGCCTTTGTCGCAGCAAGCCAGCAGGCAACCATCGCGGGCGTATTAGGAGACCGAATGAGTATTCGACTACCTGGAGTAACCCCCAAATCATCAACCAGCACGTTCGCAAGTTGATTTGTCCAATCTGAAAGCTCTTGATAAGTGCGCTGGCGGCCATTTCCGATAAGGGCGACATGACCGCCGAAACCCTTGGCGACCATCGCATCGGTCAGTTCAACCCCAACGTTCAAATACTCTGGGTAGGGAAACTCTGACAAGTTGAAGGTCGGCCAAAGCCCTTCGGGCGGCAAATTATTGCGGGCAAATGTATCAATATGACCAGTCGGACCAAGCGTTGTCATTGTTTAAGCCTTCCCAGCTTCAAGCGTTTTGAGCTGCGCCGCGCCATAGGCATAAGATTTGGGCCAGACTTGATGAGTATCCCCAATCTTGGCAGCCTCGCGGTTTGTCCAATAAGGATCAGATAAATGCGGGCGACCAATTGCAACCAGATCGGCACGGCCTGCCAGTAAGATCGAATTGGCATGATCCGCCTCGTAAATATTCCCAACGGTCATCGTCTTCACCTTCGCCTCGTTGCGGACTTGATCCGAGAACGGCGTTTGGTACATCCGGCCATATTGTGGCTTGGACGATGCCAGCGTTTCGCCTGTAGTGATAACTTGAATATCCACACCGGCCTTAGAAAATGCGCTGGCATAAGTGATAGCATCAACGCCACTTATCCCACCTTCCAACCAATCATGCGCGCAAAACCGCACGGATATCGGTTTTTCGGCTGGCCAGATATCTCGCACCGCAGTTATGACAGCCAATGGAAACCGCAGCCGATTTTCGGCATTTCCACCATAGCGATCTTCGCGGATATTCGTTACTGGCGACAGAAAAGACGCCAAGAGTGTTCCCGCCGCCGCATGTAGTTCAAGCATGTCAAAACCAGCTCTATCAGCGCGCTTGGCCGCGGCGACAAATGCCGCTTTTACTTGATTTAGGTCTACTTCGTTTGCAGCGACCGGAATTGCGCTGTCTTCACCCCACGCAATCGCACTGGCCGCAAGCACAGGCAAATTACCTACTAACTTTTTATTTTCACCATCCCATGGCAGTTGTGTTGAAGCACGTGGTCCTGCGTGACCAAGCTGTGCACATATTTTCGTTGAACCCTCAGCATGTGCAAAATCAACGATCCGTGCCCAACCCTCGACATGCGCGTCTTCGTACAAGCCTGCATCGCCGAGCGTCGCTCGACCTTTTGCAGAAACAGCCAATGCTTCGGTTACAACTAGGCCTGCGCCACCCTTAGATCGTTCACCATAGTGAACCAAATGCCAGTCAGTCACCAATCCATCTCTTGCGCGGTATTGCGAGAGTGGGGCAACAACAATGCGATTGTGCAAGGTCATGCCGCGCATTTGAAAACCGGCGAACATGGGCGTGCGCAGCGGCCCATCGTCACCTTGAAACCATCGCTCAGCACCTTCGAGCCAGACAGCATCGCGTTCACGTAGATTTTCGTGGCTGATCCGTTGCGACCGCGTCAGTTGCGAATAATTGAATTGCACGGGGTCGAAATCAAGGTAGCGATGTATATTTTCGAACCACTCCAAAGAGTTCAATGCAGCCGATTGAATGCGCAACACCTGCGTGCGACGATCCTTTTCATAAGTTGCGAAGGCCTCGGCGACTGTTGGTGCCGAATGGACTTGATCGGCCAATGCGATAGCACTTTCTAACGCCAGCTTGGTGCCAGATCCAATCGAGAAGTGCGCGGTTGCTGCCGCGTCGCCCATCAACACAATGTTTTGGTGATGCCACTTCTTACACAGAACACGCGGAAAGTTAATCCAAGCAGAACCGCGAATGTGGTTCGCATTGGTCATCAACTCATGACCACCTAAATGGTCTTTGAAAACCTCTTCGCAGATCGCGATAGATTCCTGCTGATTCATATCGCCAAAGCCGTAGCTCGCCCAGGTCGCCTCATCCGTTTCTACAATGAACGTGGCCGTGTCTTCGTCGAACTGATACGCATGAGCCCAAAGCGAACCCTTATCAGTTTTCTCGAAAATGAACGTAAAGGCATCGTCAAATTTTTGATGCGTACCGAGCCAGACGAATTTGCAAGCACGCATGTCGACGAGCGGTTGGAACACATCTTGATATCGTTCGCGAGTTTTGGAATTGAGCCCGTCACATGCAACCACGACGTCGTAGTCATCCTTGATATCGTCCACGCTCGCAATATCAGTCGTGAAATTCAAGGCAACACCAAGCTGCTTAGCGCGTTCCTGCAAGATCAACAAAAGGCGCATTCTGCCGATGCCGCAAAAACCGTGACCCGAGCTTTCTTCCCGCGTGCCATCGATAACTACCGCCAGATCATCCCAGTAGGCAAAGTGGCTTTCGATCATGTCTGCGCTGACGGAGTCATTTTCGCGTAGGTTGCTCAACGTTTGGTCAGACAGGACAACGCCCCACCCAAACGTATCGTTGGCATTGTTGCGCTCAAAGACTGTCACTTCAGCGTTTGGATTTCGTAACTTCATAGAGATTGCGAAGTAAAGACCCCCAGGTCCGCCACCAAGACAAGCAATGCGCATTTGATTCTGACTCCTGTTATTTGAGTCAACATCGCACGAGTAAAATTATACTTCAAGTATAAAATATATACTTAAATAATTTATACCCTTAAAGATAGTGTTATTTAGAGATAGAAATATGATCTAAAAGGGTTTTCAGTTGCTCCCCCATGTGGCTTGCTTCATCGCCTGAGACCCCAGAGAGAAGATTATTGAGCCATTGTTCATGTGCTAGTGCGAGATATTGGAAGTAAGTTCTACCGGCTGCAGTCAGGCAAACACGGGACGCCCTACGATCACCCGGCACCGCTTGTCGTTCTACATGTCCGTCATCGACAAGGCGATCAATGATGCCTGTTATATTTCCATTAGATACTCGCAGTACGACGGAAATCTCGCTCATCTTTAGGCCATCAGAGTGGCGGTCAAGAGCAGCCAGAACGTCAAAACGCGGTAGCGTCGTTTCAAATTCGGATCGTAGATTATCCCGCAATTGGGTCTCAATCGTACGACTCACCGTCAAAAGCCGCAACCAAAGGCGCAGGCGATCTTTCGATGTGGAAGTTGCATCATCCGAAATCTGTAATGAAGGGGAGGGCGACATGGGCATATCCTATATCAGTGATGTTGACGCGTTTGGCTAGGGCTCAACCCAAAGCGTAGTTTATAGTCACGGGAAAATCGCCCGAGGTGTGAATATCCGCAAAAGAACGCGGTTTCGCTGACGCCTTGAGGATCACAATGTCGCTGAAGGTGGTAATGTGCGATATCTAGCCGAGTATCGCGCAATACCGTCATGGGAGATCGACCAAGATTATGGCGGAACGTCAACTGTAGGCTGCGGACACCTAGACCAGCCGCTACTGCTAGGTCCGAGATCGAAATCTCTTCCTGAAAATTGGCATGTATATATGCAATTGCTTGGCGCAAATGCCGCGTGGTTCCAGGTTTTGCGGCATTCAAAAGGTGAGTGATGTTGCTAGGTTGGTTCAACAGGAGCGTCGCTACTAAATCACGTTCCGCTTTCAAAGAGTTGAGGTCTTGCCCGACAAAAAGCTTCTTGTTGTCTATCGCTTGTATGCAAGAAAGAGAGACGTTCCGTAGCTTTCGCCCCTGAGGAATCGTCAAGTCTACGAGGGGCGCAAATCGGATTGGCCCTGGCAGAGGCGCGCCAACGAGATCACAAGCAACATCTGTGACAAAATCATGATCAAACTGAACAAGTATTTTTTCGCAGGTTTCGCCCCATTCCATTGTTGTGTCACGATCAGGGTTCAAAACTGTCGCTGTGTTACGGTCGGAGTCGATGTCCTGTCCGCGATGACGAACACGGGCCGCACCATGTATTGGAATCTGTAACAGAAAGAATGATCCGAGTGACCCAGGATTGATATTGGTTCGCGCGCCATAACGAAGATAATTGAAAGATGTGTGGGTGGTGGCGAGATGGGAATGCCGCATGTTCAGGCGTCCGTGCTCAACGTGCAAACAATGATCACAGAACTTTGCAGCAACGGCCTGACGTGCTTCATCTGTGTCGGACGTGGATAAAGTAGTATGGTCTTGTAGATATTCTACCACGGGGCGGCTCTCTCATCTTTGTTGAAACCTAAATAATACATATCATTTTATTTCAATCCTAAAACATATTTCGCAATCTGGCTAATGGATTCCGATCAACTTGGGCCAAGGTAGCTCTACGGTTTTTATTTTTTGGGAGAATCTAACATGAAAAAAGGTGTTACTGTCGCTTCGAGCGGCCTAGAGAAACACAGCTGGAACGTGGTTGGGCAAACATATGTGCCAAAAGTACATAGTCCGAACGTGTTTATTTGGGGTGCTGACATTCCTGCGGATACGTTCGTACCACCCCACATCCATCCTACTCAAGATGAATGGATTATCGTAATTGATGGCAATCTTGAGATCGAGTTTCTAGGTGATGTTCATAAAGCAGGCCCCGGCGATACGGTGCGCATGCCTATGGGAGAAGCACATGGCATTTTTAATCGTTCCGGCGCGCATGCAAAAGCCATGTTTGGCGTAGCACCTGCGCGAAAACTTTTTGATCTGTTCGCAGCACTCGATGGTGTGACCGATCCTGCGGAACTGGTTCGCCTTTCTGCATTGCATGAAGTCGACTTTTTGCCACCTCCAGGCGCTGCTGAATTAGGACCTGAAAATGATTAAACGTAAGAAAGTTGCCGTCATTGGAGGCGGTGTAAGTGGGCTTGCAGCTGCAAAGGCGTTTGATGAACGAGGACACAGGGTTTGTGGCTTTGAACGTAGCCATGATTTTGGAGGTGTTTGGGAGCCGTCACGCAGCTATCCAGATGTACAAACACAAACACCTAAAGATTTGTACTGCTACACCGATCATCCGATGCCCGCAGACTATCCGGAATGGCCAAAAGGGCCACAGGTACACGCCTATCTGCACTCTTATGCAACGAAGCACAGTCTTGCGCGACTTTTCAAGTTAAACACTGCAGTGAAAACAATGGAGCGGGCGCAAAATGGCGGGTGGACGTTAACACTTCAGCAAGGTGCCCATGAATGGGACGAGCACTTTGACTTTGTCTCTGTCTGCACCGGTCAATTTTCCGAAAAGAACATCATTTCTCACGATGGTCAGGACTCGTTCGTAGAGCGCGGTGGACAAGTTATGCATTCATCCGAGTACACCGATCCAGCCACGTGTGCAGGTAAAAATATTGTTGTTCTAGGCGGATCTAAATCAGCGACAGACATCGCTGTGAATGCCGCTAAAAATGGCGCGAAGTCGGTGCGTTTGGTGTATCGTGAAAACGTCTGGCGCGTCCCTTATTTTGTTGGCGGGATCAACTTTAAAAATCTGTTGTATATGCGCGCTCAAGAACAACAATTTAACGCTTGGGGCAAAAGCCCGTTGCAACGTGTGATTGCCGCTGCCTTTAAGCCTCTGGTTTGGGCGAACTTTCGTGGGCTGGAAACGCTCTTGAAGCTACAGCTTGGCCTCAAAAAACACAACATGGTTCCTAATACACCCATCGAAAAAGAGATTTCCTGTTCTGTGCCCATCGTCACACCGGGCTTATTTGATTGTCTGAATGCAGGAACCGTGAAGACTGTACTGGGTACGTTTGACAGTTATACCGACGACGGATTGAAACTTTCTACAGGAGAGGTGGTTCCTTGTGATACTGCAATCCTTGCCGTCGGTTGGAAGCTTGGTGTGCCTTACCTGCCTCAAAAATACCAAGACAAATTAATTGAGGATGACGGACAATATCGCGTCTATCGTTTGGCGGTGAACCCTAACCTTCCGGATATGGGTTTTGTGGGTTTTAACAGCAGCTTTTGCACAGTTTTGTCTGCTGAGATGATTGCAAATTGGTTGGTCCGTTATGCCGATGGGCAGTTAGCAGACCAGCCAACGAATGATCGAATGAACGACAATATCGAGATGATGTTGAACTGGAAGCGCAACGAACGACCTGCGGCCAAGGTCTACGGTGGACTATGTTCTGCGCCGTTCCACTTTAAGCATTTTGACGAGCTTTTGTCTGACATGGGTGCTGCAAAAACCAAACGCGGGCCGATTGCCGAACAATTTCGGTATCCTGATCACAAGGCATATGGTGATTTTCTTGCGTCAACACCTCAGTATCAGGCAGGGTAGCATGTCACAAATAAATGATTGGGACGATGCATTTGCCAATATGGCTCATATTCCAGGTTCTGATGCGCTCCCCAGAAAATGGGCCGCGGATGCAGCAGCCTATCGTCAAACTGTCCGCGTGGATGAACATTTTTACGGCGAACATCCACGCGAAGCGTTTGATATAGTCTGGCCTGATGCAAAACCCAAAGGACTGGCTGTGTTTGTACATGGCGGGTACTGGATCCGAATGGACAAGTCGTATTGGACTGATTTTGCCGAAGGAGCACGGGCTAACGGATGGGCAGTATGCATGCCGCAGTACACTCTCGCGCCAGAAGCAAGAATTGGTCATATGACGCTACAAATCGGTCGTGCAATTAATACGGTTGCCGGTCTTGTTGCTGGGCCAATCCACATCGCAGGGCATTCTGCAGGTGGCCATTTGGTAAGCCGGATGGTGTGTCAGGACACGCCACTTAAGGCGCAAGTTATGGATCGTTTGAAACATACCCTTTCGATCTCGGGCCTTCATGACTTACGACCTCTCGTACATACTCAAATGAACATTGAACAGCGGATTGATGAAGAGGAGGCAACACAAGAAAGTGCCGTTTTGCTTCGCCCGCACCATCAAGCGAATATTACGGCTTGGGTTGGAGGGGGGGAACGCCCTGAGTTTCTGCGCCAAGCCAAATTGTTAGGTATGATGTGGCAAGGCCTGGATGTTCAAACGGATGTGGTGATTGACGGCAAACACGATCATTTTTCGGTTTTGGACGATCTGAAGGATCCGAATTCAGCGATAACATCGGCTTTCATTGGAAACCGGCTGTTCAAACGTTAAGCTATGGGCAACAAGGAAACTCGCCCTATGTCTAGGGTTTAATCGCGGATATTAGGAG
>Ga0307996_1000295_pt1 | contig 13206 bp, 9 predicted proteins | sample Davwhametageno35_FD_203143 | JGI IMG/M metagenome (GOLD analysis project Ga0307996, IMG submission 203143) | Marine microbial communities from Davis Island wharf, Antarctic Ocean - #35 | ecosystem: Environmental > Aquatic > Marine > Unclassified | place: Antarctic Ocean: Davis Island wharf...
TACTTTTCACAAAATAAAAAATAGTACAATTGAGAGAAAATATCACACACTTATATACACTTATTACAGAAAGACAACGACTTTCTCTCAATTCTATTTCTGAGTGGTAAAACAATCATAACAAAGGCATTCATATCTCTTTAATTTTGAATACCTCTCTTCATTTTTGAAATAAAAGTACCAAGGTTCGTATTCAAAATCTTCGTAATCTACTTCTTCATAATTTGATTCAATATATTTTCCTTCCTTTTCAAATTCAATATGAGTGTTATAACTTAGTTTACAACACGAACATTTCTCGTCAAAGTAGAAACAACTATAACATCGGTCATCATCACCATCATCCTTCTCGTTGAAATACCAATAAGAATATTCACAACAATCACTGTTAGTAGTATCAAGTCCAGTTTTCTTCTTCAAAGCTACATCCAAGTTAAACATACAATCACAATGACCACACTTCGTTTCTTCGTTGCTAATAGTTTGGTTTGACATTTTGTTGATTGATTGATGCTTATCCTTAATTAATACTAATATAATGTTTTAATCAATTCAATTTCATTTTTTTATTGAGAGAGCTTCATTTTTAATGATTTGAGTTTTACTCATAATTTGGATTAGGGGTTCTCTCAATTTAATATAAAAAAAATGAAAATAATATAATTCTAACGTTTATTATTATTTTATTTAAATATAATAATATATTACAAACAACTACAACAAATGGCCACCTTAACTCAAGAACAAGAAGAATTCAATGCTAAACGTGAAATAGCTTTAGAGAAAGCCAGAGCAAGAGCAAAAAAGAACTATAGTGTACACGGTCAGAAACTACGAGAATATGCTCAGAAGAGAAGAGATGAACAAAAGGCATTGCTTGAATCCATTAAGCTCGCACAAGCAATAGGACCAGATTTAGATACTGACCTTTCCCCCCCTACTACTGACACTACTGATACTACTACAACAGGTGTGGTGCACAATTTTACAGTTGATGAGTGCTCGGATATTATTATGGCAGACGAAAAACTGCGACCAAAAAGTAAGGAAACATACCGAGCATCAATTCGCCGCTTTTTTGCGTTGGTGAAATGTACATCAATAGCAGAATGTCTGAAGCCCTCCAAATACAAAGCCTCCTTGCGGAAAATTGACACCGAGAAATCATTCAAAACGGCAGCTAAACTGGGCACATTTCAAATTCTTGTGAAATTGCTTGACAAGCGAGTCTACGCAGTGTTTCCATCATCATTCTCGCAGATGCACCGAGACACCCTATTCAAATACTTAATTACGAGATTTGAAGTATATAAAGCTATGAGTGAAGACGAATCGAAAGCCAGAAAAATAGCAACAGCTGGGACACTGCCATCATTCGATGAATATATACAGGCTGCACTGACTACATTTGGGGCTGATTCCAAACAGTACCTGATTGCTGTGTTATACGATGTTGTTACGGCTCGGGAAGATTTCGCTATGAAAATCATTAAAAACGTGCGGGAGAATGTAAATGCTGACAACTACCTGCTTCATACTAAAACTCAAACAACTTTTTACATAAACTCGTACAAGACAGATGCACGTGGGCCGTATGTGCGAAAGCTTAACTTAAAAAAGAAGAATGAGGCACTACTTCATAAACTAATTGGAAACTGGATAACGTCGCAAAAAAAGAGCTACGGAGATTGGTTCTTGGGGAAGTCGCCTTTGGGACCATATACAAATAAACAGATGCATTCTCAGTTAGGATACACCAACCTAAAGGGCATCTCCGTATTTCGTAATATGAAAGTATCTGATATTTTAGGCGGGGAAGACTTGACATACGAGAAACGACAAGAGCTTGCAAAATCAATGATGCATAGCATGTCGATGCAGTTGAAATACGACAGACGGGCACAAGCAATGGTAGCAGATTAGGAGGAACAAAATTTCTTGAAGAAAAATAAAAATTGTTCTATTCGTTAAATTTCTATTACGCTAGGTAGTACAGACCGTAATAGAAATTAGCCTATTAAATTATACACCATAATGCTACTATAATTCCCGTTAATTCAAATCAAATCAAATCAAAAATCAAATCAAATGATGGGGGGGGTCAAAGGGGGATTTTCCCCTTATTTATTCCAAATGTATATAAATTCTTGGTATCCATTTTGGCGGCTACTTTTTTTTAATGGTATTTTATCGTGAGCTATTCCCAACACAGGTATACACGCATTCTGATATATTTCATCATTTACATTCAAACAATAATGTCCTCCTGATTTTAAATAACGAAACGTCGCCTCAAATAAAGGACGATAAAATAATTCATTCATATTTTTTTTAGTGTTTTTAGTGTCATATGTAATATTGTGTGAATATTTTTCAATTGTGTAGTATGGAGGAGATGTTAAAACAAAATCGTAGTCTAATTTACTGTAATCCACAGTTAAAGCATCCTGAAAAATAAGTTGAACTTCTGTTTCTGTCTCTGTTAATGAATTAAGATTATTAAGTGTATGCAACATACTTTTATAGGGTTCAATTAAATTTGTGTTAATGTCAATACCAATGTATTTAGGTACTCTTGTTGCACATGCACCCGCTAACCTACCACCCCACCCACAAGTAAAATCAAGCACAACATTTGGCTTGTATAAACAATATATTTCAGCCGCCACAATTGGTCTAAAAATATTAATTGAAGAAATACATATATTATATACCTCTTTATAAACGGTATATTTATTCTTTTTATTTGAAGTGTTTTTTGTAGTAGCGTAATAGGTAAGCATATTACGTATAAATTTTTTGGTTTTAAACCACTCTATATTTTCAATAAAATCAAAATAATTCGCATTATATTTACCTTTCGTTTCAAGTCTTTCACAAAAAGTGAAGTAATCAACAAAATTATTGCCAACACGAGTTCCATAGGATATGGGAAGGCTTTCACCTGTTTCTCTCAATTTAATACTTTCAGGTGTATATAATTTACACAAATTATAATAATCTTGCATCATCGTTTGTTCTGAAATTGGTTTGATGCTTTTTGAAATTCTATATTTAGTCTGAAAATCCAAAGTGGATGAAATCATTCAATTATTGTATTGATTAATTAGATTAGATTATTATTATATTAATAGAATGAATTTGAATATCAAAATTTAATTCATTCTCTTGGGTTCTCACCCTATTTCATAACCATCCTCTTAAAATACTCATTATTACACTCATTACACTCATCTATTGAATTATTAAGAGGGGGGAGTTATTACATATAGTTTCTATATATTACTTTTTGATTATACATTGAGGTTAGAACCATACCGTCTTAATGGAATGAGTTCTTGAGGAAAATAATCTTTGTATCCTGACCAATACCATTTTTTAATATCAGGATTCCATTTGGTTCCATACTTTTTATACTCATTTTTATTTTCAAATGATATATTCAAATAGATATCTACGGGTTTATTACAATTCATACATACATTAGGGAAATCCTTCTGACTATTTTTACGTTTTCCTTGACGTACTAACGGAATTTCACACGATTCACAAAATCCATTTTTCTTACCGCATTTTAAGTCGTTTATGAAATTAGGATGTCCTGCTTTCTTAATACACTCTGACCCAACCAAGAAACACGCATTTGTTTTTATATGACACAGTTCATATAATGTATGACATAAGGAGCATCCGCAGATACAAATATTACCTTTTGAACTATACTCCTTATACTTTACATAACTTTCACCAATTGTTAAGATATTTTCACCAGTTATCAACTCAGTTATTTTACCTAAATCGTAATCTCCTTTTACACCTTTCCCTCTAATCCACGCATTTTTTAGATTATTAAATTCAACATTATATTGTTCCTTTAAAAAAATTATAATTTCTTTGCTAATATTCATTGTCATAATAGTATTTTTATAGGATAGCCTTTATATAGTTATTACGGAAATTAAGTTATTACATTAATAATATAAGAATATAATGATATTATTATTAATACATACAATATGGGTGGAGATTATCATCTTATTAAGGGAAACCCTGAAGCTTTAAAAAAAGAATGTGTTAGAATAGCATCTTATCAAAATAATAAATATAAGACGGACGAAGAATATCGTAATAAAAAGAAAGCATATGCCAAAGAATATAGATTGCTTAAAAAAAAGAGAATTGCTGAACAACTACAAACTGAAACAGGAGAAAAAATTCTTGGGGGTGGAAAACAAAATGATTAAATTAACTTAAAAATAATAATCTATAACTATATACTATAAGAATAAAATGGTTTCTCTCGCACAAAAAAAAGCAAACGATAAATGGAACGCAAGTCATAAAGAATATATGAAAATTAAAAAGGCTGAGAGATGGCAACAAGTTTATGCTGTTGACAGTGAGACGTATAAACAAAAATCAAAAAACGATTATGAACTGAATAAGGTAAAGAAGTTGGCACAAATGAAAAAGCGTTATGATTTTAAACGTTCAGTTTTTGGACAATTGTGTTCCATTTATTAATAAATTAATAATTATATTTAGGAAAAAATGAAATTATTATATCAATACATTAAAAACAACTTAAGAATAATAATATATTGTAGTATATAAAAAAGAATGGAATTCATTGAACGAACTAATTTAACAACTCTACATTATTTAAAACAAATGTCTCTTGATGATATGAAAAACGCACACGTATTTGATAAATGTACCAAAAAAAAGGATGCTGTAGAACAGTATAATAAAATTATGAACTATCTTAGTAAAATGATTAAAACGAGGGGTGAGATGAAGCAATTATATAATTTCACTTTAAATACAAATTGGAACACTGGAGGGCGATTGTTTTGTGGTTCAAGTATTCAAGCCATTTCTTGTGTTATTAGAGGAGTATTATTTAAACATACGACTGATTTTGATTTTCAAAACTGCCATCCTAAGATTTTATTATATTTGTGTAAAATACATAATATCAGCCACGTAAATTTAGAGTATTATTGTAATAATCGGGATGAAATTTTAAATTTAGAAGGTAATAAGAATGAAACTAAAACTAAAATATTAAAGATGGTTAATGATAACAAACCCAACCTAAAATTAACAGGGTTTTTAAAAGAATTGGACCGTGAATGTAAAAATATTCAAACTTCTATTATTAAGATAGATGAGTTTAAAGATATTATTGATACAGTTCCCGCACATAAATTGTATAATTTTAATGGTTCTGCTATTAACAGAATTTTGTGTAAATATGAAAATCTACTCCTTCAAGAATTAATACATGTTGCTAATATAAATAAACTTGACATTTGTGCCCCAATGTTTGATGGGTTGATGATATATGGCGACTATTATAACGAACAAGGAACTAACATAATTAATCAAGCCACCGAATTAATTAATAACAAATTTATTAACTTGAATATTACAATTACTCTTAAGGAACATAATAATTCAATTGTTGTTCCTAATGATTTTGAAATTCCATCACCTCCAGAAACGATTGATGATTTTATTATTCAAAATGGATTACAAAGCAAAACATATACGACAATTAAAAAAGCCTTCGAAATTCAACATTTTAAAATTATTAACAAATCGCTTTTTATTAAACTTTTTGAAGATAACACTGTTTCGTATATGACTAAAAATGAACTTAGTGTATCATATGAACATATTTGGTATGCTGATGTAAATATTGATAAGAATGGTAATTGTATTACTACAAACAAAAAATTCATATATGATTGGTTTCAGGATTGTGATATTAAAAAGTATGAAGACGTAGGTATTTTTCCACACCCATTAAAATGTCCTAATAATATTTTTAATTTATGGAATGATTTTGCTGGTGAAAAATTGATTGAAGAATATGAAGAAACCCCCGAACAATTACAAACAATTCTAAATCATATTTTAATTTTATGTAATAACGAACAACATATAGCTGATTATTTTATTAAGTGGATTGCTCAAATGCTACAATTTCCAGCAGTTAAGTCTATTTGTCCTACATTTATTTCAAATGAAGGTGCTGGAAAAGGTACATTACTTCACATTTTAAGACGATTGATGGGTCATAAAAAAGTGCTGGAAACTACAAAACCATCTCGTGATGTATGGGGGAATTTCAATGGTGTTATGAAAAATTCATTTCTTGTTAATTTGAATGAATTAACCGCTAAAGAAACAACCGAAAGCGAAGGTGTTATTAAAGGGTTGATTACTGATAACGCACTCCAAATTAACGAAAAAGGTGTAAATCAATATGAAGTAAAGTCATATCATCGTTTTATTATTACTACAAATAAAGAAGAACCCATCAAAACCCATTTTGGAGATAGACGCAATTTTATTATTCGTTGTAGCGACCAATTATGTGGCAAAAAAGAATATTTTGATGACCTTTACAAGTTAATTAACGATGATGATGTAATGGCCACTTTATATAATTATTTGATAAAATTACCTAATATGGAAATGTTTAATTTATTAGATATACCTCTAACACAGTATCAAAATGACCTTAATGAATTATCAATTGACCCTATTATATTGTATATTACTGATTTTACAGAAAAGAATTTTTATTACAAGAATGATAAAAATGAACCTATTATGGAAATATTCTCAAATGAATTTTACAAAAAATTTATTAAATGGTGTGGAAATAGAAATATATTGTATGATGTTAGTGCTATTAAATTTAGCGTTAGACTTAAACGTGTCAACATACAAGGTATTGAAAAGGGTCGCAAAACAAATAAGGGTAATACCTTAACATTAAATTTTGATAAAATTAAAAGTTCTTTAAATATTGAAGAAGTTAATGTTATAGAAAATGCGGATGATGAATCCGATGAGGAATAAATACAACTTAGTTGTTTTACTACCTAATATTTCTTTCATTTAATTAAAAAATAGAGTATCTAATAACATACCTTATCTTACTTATTTAATTAAATGAATATATACTGTAATACATAAAAGTGGATAGGTGGATAGTGGATAGTTGATTTTAAGTAGTTGGGCTGAGGCCATATTTTTTGATTTATTTTGTTTTTTTATCAAAATTTGAACAAATAAAACAAAAAAATCAAAATAAAACAACATATTCACATGACTTGAAATCAACTATCCACCCTCCACCTATCCACTTTTACTTTCCAAACGGAACCTCCCTTTTTTAAGTAATAACGGACAGTTAATGTGTCCCAATAAATATAACCGTTTGATTACACCATTTTCCTACTTTCATTTACAGCCATTCATTTTTAAAACTATTCATATCTAATTTATATCTAATTTTATTTATTTTTACTTATTATTATATACTTTACTTATTAGATTAAATAGATATTATATACTGTAATATATAAAAGTGGATAGGTGGATAGTGGATAGTTGATTTTAAGTAGTTGGGCTGAGGCCATATTTTTTGATTTATTTTGTTTTTTTATCAAAATTTGAACAAAATAAATCAAAAAATCAAAATAAAACAACATATTCACATGACTTGAAATCAACTATCCACCCTCCACCTATCCACTTTCATTTACAGCCATTCATTTTCCCATCCCCAATTCTTGTTTCATTTCCTTAACGGTTTTTGGTTTATAATTCCCCTCGCATTTATGACATAATTTTAGACCGCATTGTTTCATACGTAGCTTCAGATTTGCTTTGGTTATTCCTTTTCCAATAATGGTATTTCCTAATTTAGCTAACCCATCACTTGAATGAATTTTACCAAAATCAAAGCCTTCAGATGGAATGGTAATATTATTATTATTTGACCGCTTAAACCCTCTCATACTACTCACAAGGTCCCTTGATTCGCGTACATCTGTTTGATTTTGATTTTTACGAAGATAATCCATACCAACAGGGCTTGCTCCATTATAAGTAATAACTTCTTTTACGGGTTGATTTCTATTTAGTTCTTCAATATACAACGACGCTCTACTGTGCCCAATTAAAATAATGTTTTCAGCTCCGTATTTGGCTACAACAGCATTATGTTTTTTTTGATGTGTTTTAAATGTCCCAGTGAATTTCGTTGGAATTCCCAAAGCATATGAAGCATTATCTAACCAATCTTTCGCACTACTACTTCCACGATGAACTTCAAGAACTGTTTTACCATCTGTTTTACTTACATATAATTTAACTCTTCCATTACTAAGTTCCTTATCAATTAGATACCCTTCTGGCATGTCGGTTAAGGATTTATCATAAGACAATTGAATAACTTTTTGTAAAATATTCGCTGGAATTCCTGCTCCCATTATTTTTGTTTCTTTCTCTCGTTTTTGTTTTCTTGGCATTAAAATTGTTGTTGTATATTACTTATATATAAAATAATATTGTTTCTTCCTTTAGTATATTATAAAGATTTTTTGTAATTGTATTATACTATACTATAATATACTACTTACTAATGTCGATATACCCAAATTTTAGATCAACGACCTCAGCAAAAACATCATTCAACACAAGTAGTAATGAGGACGGAGCAGCTACAATTCAATTAGATTTAAGTTCATACGTACGTAGCTCATCAGCCGTTTTCACTAATACAGTTTTTTTAAACAAATCTCATTTGAATTTCAATGGTCTTATCCAAAAGTCAGCGTTTACAGAAAATGAGAAAAACACCGTGGCTGATAGTAAAAGCAAATTATCAAAAATCAATTATGATAACGATACTACAAATATTGAAGGAGAATTGGACCTAACATTGGCCGATGTGAAGGTATCTGATAATTCATTTACTATTTCAAAGGTTCAAACGTTAGCCAGTGAGTTGGATAAAATATATGAAAATTTGGCATTTATTAATTCCAACGATACTGATATCACTGCTATTCAGCAATTAAATATTACTCAAAATGATAGACTTGACGATATTGACAGCCTAAACCTTTCACAAAATGACAGACATGACGCAACTGAGTTGTTAAATACTGAACAAGATGCCAGATTGAATTTAATTGAGACTGAACAGGAAGTTCAAAACGGTGTATTGGATGCTCACGATTTAAGAATTATTACTACGGAAGGATATATCACCGACATTTTAGCCAATGGGGCTGCGATCCAACAGACCAACGGAACGGTAGAAACTCATAATTTGTTATTTCTCGCATATAAAACGAGCAATGATTTGGCCCTTGGTTTTTCTAATACGAATATCGCATCCAATACGTTTTCTATTTCTCAATTATCTGATAGGTTAAATATCACTGAACAATCAACAATCGCTAACGCATCAGCAATTGAATCAACAAATAATGTGGTATATGACCTTGGTTCAAGAATGGTGATTGAAGAGACCGCCACAACCGGCCAGCAATCCCAGCTTGATACGCTTACGAGCTTAACCTCATCTCATACAAGCGACATTTTAACTCAGAATGGTTTAGTAAATACATTGTTGGCTACACAATCTGCTTTGTCAGCAACCTCCCAATTCCATACAAACAGTATTGCGTCAAATGAGACCAGTATTGGTACTAAACACCCATTGATTACCTCATCCGCCAGATTAGATGTTGGGAAGATTGGTAATGGTGATGTTAGCTCAGCAAAATTAAGCTCGCTCAATACGATTAGAACTGATGTCCCAATTCAATCCCAGCTTGACACATTAACCAGTAATTTGGGGCAGTTAAATTCTTTACAAAATATTGACCTTCAAAATATTCCAGTGATGGAGGCAAATATTTCTACTTTATTGTCTAATGATACAGCTCACGATAACGAAATATCCGCACTTCAGGCCAGTAGTGATACCTCAACAGTGGGAATTCTTTCTCTTGTGAATAAGGATTTATTACACACAAACACAATGACTGAATTACAAGCAGCAGACGTGGTTCTTGAAGCCTCAATAGCTTTGAAAGCTGATATAATTTCTTTGAGTAATACACTTGATAGCTCGTTGATTGTTGATGGAGTTAATGGCTCACTGGATTCAATTCTTGCTATGTTGGATGAAAATATTAATACGCTTTCGGTTTCTAAACAGGATGTTCTGTCGGGAGTGAATAAATTAAACTCATTATATATTGACATGAGTACTACATCCCTTCAGTATTGCGACATTACGGCTCCACTCAAATCTCAGCTAACGGCAATTACCAATTCAATTTCTACCCTTCAAAATCTCCAAAATGGAGACGTATCATCATTTGAGACAATTCAAGATAATTTTGATTCTTTAGAGTTGTTGAAATTAAATAAAACTGTGTATGATGAAACGATTGTTCCTCAAATAACTTCTATTCTTTCTGCTATTTCTACTTTACAGAGTTTGCAAGATGGAGATATAACCTCATTTACGACTATTCAAAATTCTATTACTAATTTGACAAACACAAAGCAGAATGTGCTCAACTCTGGTAATAAACTGTCTTCTGATTTCCTTGATGTATCTGGTTCATCTCTTCAGTGGTGTGATACTTCCAGTTCAATTTCGGCCTTGATTACTGCGGGTGTAACGGCTCAAACGGCTGGTGTAGCGGCCCAGGATATTGTGAATAGTGCTCAGACCACCACTAATACTTCTGTTGCGAATACGCTTTCTGCTCAGGCAACAACTAATACTTCAAATGCTGCTATTCTTTCCGGATTGAGTGCGTATGATGTGGCCCAAACAGAAAATAATATTACGGTTAATTCATTAATTTCTACTTTAAATACAAATGTGAGTAGTTTGGTGAATAAAGATATAGAACTTGAAACAGATTTAAATGCTTTAACTACTGATATTCAATATAATACAAATTTTAGAGAAAATGGTGTTTTTTATGACTACCGTATAACTACAAACGCGAATGATATTGTTGACCTTCAAACGAATACTTCTACAAACGCGAATGATATTGGTGACCTTCAAACGAATACTTCTACAAACACAACTAATATTGACAAAAACGCTCAGGATATTCAATATAATACAAATTTTAGAGAAAATGGTGTTTTTTATGACTACCGTATAACTACAAACGCCAATTCAATTGTTGGTCTTCAAACTAATATTGACAATATAAAATCAAAAATTGAACCATTTGCTTTAACAACTAATTATGATGATACTATTAATAAAATCACGCATACATATGATGAAACCAACCTATACGTAAATCCCCTCGACGATAACCTGTTATTAGACTTTCATCTTACAATTCCAAATGTAACCAATGGCAATAACTACAAACAAATTTTATATATTAATTGTCTTGAATTTAAATCATATGTAAATAAAATATTAATTAATGATACTGAATATGAAATAAAGCATAAAGATTCGGAAGTTATTAACTTGGCCCCCATTGCTGGATACAGTATGATAAAACAAGAATTAAATTTAAGTTATATAGGTGATAACTGGATTATTATGAGTGAAACAGGATTATATTTTAATAGTGAAAGTAATACACAATTTGATGAAACACCACCTGTAATTATTTTATTGGGTGATGCTAACACAACTATTGAAATAAATGAGAGTTATAGTGATGCGGGAGCAACGTGTGAAGACATAATCGATGGGAATATATCAGATGATATTGTTATAACTGGTGATACTGTAGATAATACAACATTGGGAACATACACTTTGTATTACAATATAACTGATAATGCTGGCAACACTGCGACACAGAGAATAAGAGTTGTCAATGTAATTGACTCAACTAATCCAGTCGTAGTATTAATTGGGGATGCTGAATTAGAAGTTATAGAAAATGGAACCTATTCAGAGTCGGGGGCAACTGTAAGCGATAATAGTAATGAAACCTTGTCAATAACAATCGGAGGAAGTGTAAATACAGCGGTTCTGGGAGACTATGTGGTTACATATACTGCTACTGATTCAACCGGTAATACTCATCAAATTTCGAGATTAGTTCGTGTTGTAACTGTACCATTAACGCTTTTATGGTCAAATCCCAGCATAAATATATTTGATTATGTTTCCGTTTTCAATAATATAAATAGTTCGTCTGACAAAACAATATATAATTACACAATTAATGGTCATTCTGATTATTGGGTGAATGGTGCGTATGAAATAGGGTGTTCAACTTATCGAGCAGGTCCAAATACGACATTAACTTCAATATTTGGTTCTACGTTATACGGTGGCGGCAATGAACTGTATTATGAAAGTTCCCAAACAAGGTTATATTTTAATGATAATACCTTAGGAAATATTGGACCGAGAAGTGATGTGCCTTATGATACGAGTGGTAATCATGTTTCTACGACAGCAGGGGTTCATACATTATTTTTTTCAACCGTTGTATCAGGCACTACGTATTATGGAGAATTTATTGACGCAACATTTCCTTTTAAATTGAAAGTGAGTAAATTTTATATGGATACGATTGAAACTCGTCTCAATTTAATTCCAAAACAAATGATTATATGTGGTTCAAATAATGATGGTGCAACTTATGATTATATTGCTACCATTGGAGACAACTCCACTTCTCCATTAGTTTATGATGTTGCTGTCACATCTTCGTACGCATATAAAAAAATTAGAATTATTTGTACAAAATCATCATCAAGAAGAAGGTTTTTCTTACAATTTTATAAATTATATGGTAATATTTACGAATAATATAAATGAACATTAAGGAATTTATTTAACACATATAATATAATATAACAACAACAACAACAATATCAAATGACACTTTACCAACCACCATCATCAGGAGATTTATTTCAAATTATTGACCCAAATGACGACCCCCACGATGATATAGACCATTCAACATTTCTACCAAAAAGTGGCGGAACCATGACTGGTCGTTTAATAGCAAATGGAAATATACAATTCTCAGATGGGACCGTACAATACACCGCTTATGATGATATTGCTATTATAAATTCAAAAGCGATTACGGACGAGATTGACTTATCAACTAATGTAAATGTGATACCAGCCAATTCAAATGAAATTCTTGTGATGGATAAGCTGCGTATTAATTCGTGTTCCTATAGTGGAGATACCTATACTCCTTTAATTAATTCAATTCAGGGTGCGTTTTATGACACAGACAGATTTAATATAACCAGAAACACCAATAATATAAATCAAATGTCGTTTTTTAATTTCCGTATTACAAAAAATGAAAATGATATCGCAACATTAGAAAACTCAATGGATAATGGAGAACATAATTT
>Ga0307996_1000297_pt1 | contig 13120 bp, 12 predicted proteins | sample Davwhametageno35_FD_203143 | JGI IMG/M metagenome (GOLD analysis project Ga0307996, IMG submission 203143) | Marine microbial communities from Davis Island wharf, Antarctic Ocean - #35 | ecosystem: Environmental > Aquatic > Marine > Unclassified | place: Antarctic Ocean: Davis Island wharf...
AAAGAAAAATAACTCAATTTTGATGAGCGTAAAAATGCTGCCTGCATAATATGTAACCACATCGTAAAAAAAGACGCATAATAAAAGTGGTTACACGTAATGCAAAAGATGGGCAATGGGGATTTTTGTGAGGTGAAACTGGAAACTGGACACAAAAAAACTAACTACATTTGATAACGGAAACGCTCTTCTACTTGGAGAAACAAATCAAAATTTTACAGCAACTACAAATGGAGACTATGCCGTAATCGTGACAAAAAATAGCTGTTCAGATACTTCAGCTTGTACCTCAATTATTGTTACTGATGTTAACGAATCAACTAGTGTATTTGAAAGGCATGAACTTTTCCCGAATCCAACCAAAAGAAAGTTCACCCTTATTTTAAGAGCAATTGACAACAATACATCAATTACAGTTTATAATGTTTTAGGAGAAATTATAAAATCATAAAAAAGTAAAGCGCTATAATGATTTCTTCATTGCCATAATATAGCCGAAGTGTAATCCATCATGTACATTGTTAAATTGAATAGCATCTTCAACACTATTTAACGTAAAGTTATAACTTGTAGAGTATTCAGTAAAGCTTTTAAACTTGTTATTAGAAAAATCAGTTTCTAATTGTGTAGGAAGCGCTATTAATTGCTCAATAATATAATCCAATTCTTCTTCTGTTAATTTATTTACTGCAACACTCCCCTTTTTATACTTATCTACAAAATTACTATCTAAGCACATTTCTAAACCAGATAATTTATAACAAAGCAATTGTTGTGTTACAACAACATGTGCTACATTCCAAATAACACTATTTTTGTATCCTGTAGGAATTGTACTTAACTCACTTAAAGACATGTCATTAATTTCACTTAATATGTTGTTTCTAGTAATTTTTAGAATTTCAATTTGCTTTTGCATAATCATTGGTTTTTAGTTGAAAACTAAATTAATCAATTCTCTTGTGTCAACTCTTTTTTCTATTCATCTTTTACAACTATCTTTGCAGCATGAGATCAGAAAGTAAAATGAGAATAATAGCTAAAACGTCATACGGTTTAGAAGAAGTTTTAGTTGAAGAGTTAAGACAAATAGGTGTTACTGAGGTTGAGTTAGCAACAAGAGCAGTAATGTTTGAAGGAACAAAAGAAACACTTTACAAAGCTAATTTATGGTTACGCTCTGCCAATCGTTTAATTGTTCCTATAAAAACTTTTAAGATAAAAAGTGCTGATGACCTTTACGACAAGGTGAAAGAAATTGCTTGGGAAGACATTTTTACTGTTGATCAAACTTTTGCGATTGATTCTACTGTGTTTTCTGAAATATTTAACCACACTAAGTTTGCTGCTTTTAAAACGAAAGATGCTATTGCTGATCGTTTTAGAGAGAAGTTTGATATAAGACCAGATGTTGATACAGGGCAACCACACATCAGAATAAACTTACACATTGGTAAAGAAGATGATGTAACAATTAGTTTAGATAGTTCTGGAGATCCTTTATTTAAAAGAGGTTTTAGAGAAAGCCAAAGTTTAGCTCCTATTAAAGAAGATTTAGCTGCTGGTATGATTTTAATGAGTGGATGGGATAAGAAATCTAACTTTATTGATTTATTCTCTGGTTCTGGAACGATATTGATTGAAGCTGCTATGATTGCTTGCAATATTCCACCAAACATTAATAGAGCTGTATTTGGCTTTATGAATTGGAAAACTTATGACGAGGCTCTTTTTAATGAAGTTGTTGATGACGCATTAGACCAAGAAATTGGTTTTGACTTTAAAGTTATTGGAGTTGATATGGATGCAAGAGTTATGGGAATGGCACGTGCAAATATTGAAGCTGCTGGATTGACTGATAAGATTGAATTACATAAGAAAGATTTTAAAGACTTTGAAGCTCCACAATTAACTGGAGTTATTGTTTGTAATCCTCCTTACGGAGAAAGAATTGGCGAAAACGTTGATGAATTGTATACTGAATTTGGAGATAATCTAAAAACAAGATATGATGGTTGGAATGCTTGGATGATTAGTTCTAATATAGGAGCTTTGAAAAAAGTAGGTTTAAGACCATCTAGAAAGATAAAACTTTTTAACGGAAGTTTAGAATGTAGATTTATGAAATATGAAATGTACAGAGGAACGAAGAAAATTCACAAATTAGTAGGCAAACAGGAGGATTAAGGAATGATCAGAAAAGATTATATCCAACTTTATTTTGATGAATTGGCGAAAGTTTTGGCTACTATACTGCAATTAAAAAACGATTTTAAACCCACTGAAGCGGAAGCAAAACTCAATGATTTTTCTACTGATTTTTTAGGAATAAGTTTTGAAGAACTTTTAGCTATTGATACTAATCTTGTTAAGTTTTTAACCAAAGAAAAGGAATTTACCCTTATCCACTTTAAAATATTGGAGGATTTATTGTATCACAAATATTTAATCAATTCTTTAGATAAAAAGCTCAAAAGACTTACTTTAGAAGTGTTGAAATATGTAGCTGAAACGGATATAGATTATTCTATAGAACGAAACGTAAGAATTGAAGAACTAAATGAGTAAACAAACCATTTTCATAGATGTAATCTTACCGCTTTCGTTACCGAATTTGTTCACTTATCGTTTACCCGAAGAATTAAATAATGACATACAAATAGGACAACGCGCTGTTGTTCCTTTTGGGCGTGGAGGGAAATTATACTCTGCTTTAGTAAAAAAAATACACCACTCTCCTCCTAACAAATACCAAGCAAAATATGTAGACTCATTACTGGATGATAAACCAATTGTTAACCAAAAACAGTTAAAGCATTGGGATTGGATTTCCGATTACTATATTGCTAACCCTGGGGATGTTTTTAATGCTGCTTTACCTGGCGCACTAAAATTGGCCAGCGAAACCAAAATTTTAATTAATGCTGAATTTGATGGAGATACTGTTACAGAATTAACAGACAGAGAATATCAAATTTATGAAGCCTTAGAAATAAGAGAAATATTAAACCTTCAAGAGATTTCTGAGATATTGAACATTAAAAACGTTCATAAAGTGGTAAAATCCTTAATAGAGAAAAAAGCCATTATTGTTGAAGAGGATTTAAAACGAAAGTATAAAGTAAAGCTTATTCCATTTGTTCGATTAACAGAGCATGCTGACAATGAAAAAAACTTAGAGCAAATTTTTAACGAAATAAGCCGTTCAAAAAAACAATTAGAAACGTTAATGTCTTTCATTCAACTTTCTAAAAGATATGGCGAACCCAAAGAAGTTAAAAAATTAGATTTACAAAAATCTACCAATGTTAACGCATACATTATTAATGAGCTGGTAAAGAAAAACATATTTGAGATTTATGAAATTGCTGTTGATCGGATTGGTAGTTATAACAAAAAACTAATTGGAGATAAAACACTCAACGAGCATCAAGTAAAAGCACTAGCTGAAGTTAAGGCGCAATTTGAGACAAAAAAGGTTGTTTTGCTATACGGAGTAACCTCTTCAGGTAAAACTGAACTCTATATTAAACTGATACAAGAAGCAATTGCCAAAGGAGAACAAGTACTTTACTTGTTACCAGAAATTGCATTAACCACTCAATTAATTGTACGATTACAAAAGGTTTTTGGTGATGTTATTGGTGTTTACCATTCTAAATTTAATGAAAACGAACGGGTAGAAGTTTGGAACAAAGTATTGGAGTTTGAACATACCAAATCTTCCAAATTTCAAATTGTAATGGGAGCGCGTTCTGCCATGTTTTTACCCTTTAGCAATTTAGGGTTAATTATTATTGATGAGGAGCACGAAAATAGCTTTAAACAATATAACCCAGCACCAAGGTACAATGCCAGAGACAGTTCTATTATATTAGCTCACATCCATAAAGCAAAAGTGTTAATGGGTTCTGCTACTCCGGCAGTAGAGACCTATTGGAACGCGCAACAAGGAAAATATGGTTTGGTTGAAATGACCAAAAGGCACGGTGGAGTTCAAATGCCTGAAGTATTGTGTGCCGATATTAAAGATGCTACACGAAAAAAGAAAATGAAATCGCACTTCTCTCCAATCTTAATGGACTTAATGGAAGAAGCATTTAAAAATAAAGAACAAGTCATCTTATTTCAAAATCGAAGAGGTTATGCTCCTTTTTTGTTGTGCGAAGAATGTGCACATGTTCCTGAATGTAAAAACTGTGATGTTTCGTTAACCTACCATAAACACTCCAACCAATTAAAGTGTCATTATTGTGGTACCAGCAAACAAATGCCGAGCACTTGTGGTAAATGTGGTAGTCCAAGAGTTACTTTAAAAGGTTTTGGTACAGAACAAATCGAAGAGGAATTATCTCTCTATTTCCCAAAAATAAAGGTAGCCAGAATGGATGCTGATACTACACGAGCAAAAAATGCTTACCACCGTTTAATTACCGACTTTGAAGATGGAACTGTTGATGTGTTGGTGGGAACGCAAATGGTAACTAAAGGGTTAGATTTTGACAATGTATCTGTAGTTGGAATCTTAAATGCAGATAACATGCTCAATTTCCCTGATTTTAGAGCTTTTGAGCGTTCTTATCAATTAATGAGTCAAGTAAGTGGACGGGCAGGAAGAAAAGCAAAAAGAGGAAAGGTTTTGGTTCAAACTTATGAGCCTTACCACCCTATTATTAGACAAGTTATTGATCACAATTATTTAGGAATGTACACAGATGAAATTGTACAACGAAAAAAGTTTAAATATCCACCTTATCAGCGATTGATTCACTTTACCTTAAAGCATAGAAATAGTAATATTTTAAATGAAGGTGCCCGAGAATTTGTACAAGGGTTGAAAGCCAAATTTGGCGATCGTGTTTTAGGACCAGATTTCCCTGTTATTGCTCGAATAAAAAACCAATACATTAAAAATGCTATGCTAAAAGTTGAACGTGAAATTTCTGTTAAGAAAACACGCCATTTGGTAATGGAAGTAAAAAACCATTTTGAAGCGTTTAGCGAATACAAAGGTGTCCGTATTACCATTGATGTAGATCCGATGTAGTACTTGACTTTCTCGAGAAAAAATAATACCTTTACATAATAAAATTTATGAAAAATTAAAACATCTCAAACTAGATCGTTAGCAAACATTAAAAATTATGAAACAAATATTACTAGCAATATCAATTTTAATAGGAACATCAATTCAGGCACAACAAATTCCAAATGGAAGTTTTGAGAGTTGGGTACAAGAATCCTACGGAGAAGAACCTGCAAACTGGGGTGAGTTTAGCTTACAACTGCTGAATTCGATAAGTCTTGGCACTATAGATAGTACGATTGTTAAGTCTCAAGATGCTTATTCTGGAACTTACGCTATGGAGTTAAGATCAAAAGCATTATTTGGTGCGCTAACAGATACGATTGTACCCCTTGTAATGTTAAATTTAAAAAATAGTAATCTTGATTCTGCGAAAATGAAAATTGATAGTCCTTTACTTTCATTATCGGGTTATATTAAGCAAGATCTAGTAATCGCAGATAGCAATTCTACTTCTATAACTGTTTTCGTTTATTCAGGGGGAAGTATTACTGGGATTGGCGCTATGGAGTTTGATATGGACATTGTCGATTACACAAGTTTTGATATCCCAATATTATATTTTGCCGGGATTTCCGCCGATTCTATTGAAGTATGGATTGCTGCTGGTAATAGCAATGCTCCTGTTCCTGGAAACATAATGTTATTAGATGATTTTGAATTGCATTATCTGACAGCAGTAGCTGTAGAAGAAACTAATAGTTCGGAAATTAGTGTATATCCAAATCCTTTTAATGACCAACTGATCATTGAATTAGAATCCTCAAGCAGCAAGGAATTTAAAATATATTCCATACTTGGCGAAATGGTGCTAAAAGGAACTGTAAATTCTGATATTAATACAATCGATTTATCAAACCTACCTCCGAATATCTATTTCTTAAAAATAGAAAATCAATCAATTAAACTGATAAAACAAAATTAGGTCAAGAGAAATTTTATTTGCTAACAAAACCTAAACTGAATTAAAATGCAGTTTAGCCAAACGTTAAGCGAACCGTCCAAAAACATTCTCAAAATTTGTAAATTATCTTCGTTTAAAAAAAACGAATTCAGATTTCATAGCTTTTCAAAACACATTCTTTTTCATCTTAAGCTTTCGAGAAGCTCAGGGCGACAAAAAACTCGGTTTTCAAGATTTCATGTGTCTATTTAAAATTATTAGTAACGAAAATTTTCAGCTTATAGTAATTACTTCTGATTATAGTTTTAAAATACTCCATGCAATAAGCTAAAATAGCTTGTCTTTTAAAATGCTAAGTACTTTGATTTAATGAGTAAGAGACTATATTTGGATAAAATTTGTTTCTCGCGAAATCGAGGAAGAAGTAAAACACTCCAAAAAGAGACTCGACACTTCTATTCCAAAACATGTAAAATTTACCATTCAAAATTTCTACTCAACTATCATAATGGTTACCTCACTTTTAGCATAAGCGCCAAAATAACCAACAGCATTTTCTCCAATTAAATTAGATTCCGGATTACCCGGAACCTCTCCTTCTTGAGAAAAAGCTAATCCAACAAAATATCTAAAATTCGGTTCATCTACAGATAATAATTGAATAGTCGCATACTCTCCGGCTAAATAAGTTACATTAAATACTGGTAAACCTGTTGAAGTTCCATCAATTGCGTCATCATTCCAATTTACATACCCATCTAACTGGTCATCACCTAAAAAAGACTTCATTCTATAAAAGTTAATAACATTTAAAGGGTCCGTAAAATGACAAAGAATGCTATACTCTAATTCATCATCACCTCCAAAATTAGGTATCTCGTCATATGTAAGAGAGTCTATTTCAATTCTTGGACTCATTACTGAACTAGCACTAATAATATTCCCATTTATATTTACATCCAAATTATATGACCTTCCTGAAACACCTAGCAAAGTTGAATCGGTATAAACTCCAGGTGTAATTTCATATAAGCTATAAACAGTTCCTAAATTGTCTGTTATTTTTACTGAAGCCCCTGAGACTATTTCAATCGCTCCGTTATTATCATAAGTTCTAGTCTTAGATAGTGCTACAAGATTGTCTCCTAAGTTGTCGTGTACAATTCCTTCTATAACAAATAATTCAGGTGATTCTTTTAAATCTAAGTCTATTTCTTTTTCACAAGAAATTAATACTATAGAAATAAATAGTGTGAAAAATATGGCTTTAAGTAATTTCATAATTCTTAAAATTTAAAGTTATAACTAATAGACGGAATCCTTTTAAACAAAGAAAGTTGAATGATTTCTGTTTTTGTTGGATCATCTCCATTTTCTTGAAATGTAATAGAGTAGGCATTCTCACGAGCATAAATATTATAAATAGAAAAGTTCCAGCTTGATTCTACTTTCTTCTTTACTTTTTGAATTTCACCCGTTTCAAAGTTCTTCACCTCTTTATATTTTTTGCCTTCCCAGGTAAGACCAACATCCATTCTGTGATAAGCTGGCATTCTCGATCCATTTCTATCAGAATATAAATTAACAGTTTGATTATCTATTTGGTATTTTCCCGTAGGAAAGGTGACTGCATTTCCAGTATAATAAATAAATGTTGATGAAACTTTTACTCTTTCGCTTAGAGAAAGCATTCCTACTATTGAAAGATCATGTGTTCTATCTTGTTTGACAGAATACCATTGCCCATCATTTAATGCTTCAAACCTATTCTCACTTTTAGCCAACGTATAACTTATCCATCCAGTAAAATTTCCTTTTTTCTTTTTAAGAAAAAATTCCAATCCATAAGCTCTTCCTTCACCATAAAGTAATTCTCCCTCAACAGTTGGATTAAGGGTTACTGCAGCTCCATTTTTATAATCAATTGTATTATCTAAAATCTTAAAATATGTTTCTACAGAAAATTCATAACTATTGTTTTGTAAATTTCTGAAATACCCCAAAGCAACTTGATCAGACACCTCTGGTTTTATGTTGTTACTACTTGGCATCCAAGTGTCAGTTGGACTTCCACTTGATGAGTTAGACAATAAATGTAAATATTGGTTACTTCTAGCGTAAGATGCTTTTAAAGAACTTACTTCATTTAATTGATATTTTGCGGAAACTCTTGGTTCAATACCATTATATGATGAAACAGTTTGCCAATCACTATAAATTGTTGTGTCGGAAATTGAACCATCCTGTTCAAAAGTATAAATATCACCTGGCCCAAATTGTGTAAAATTAGTTAATCGTACACCGTAAGTAAGAGAGAATAAATCTGTAACTTTTTGTTCATCAGAAAGGTATAAACCACTTTCCAATGAATACCTTTTTTCAATTTCAAGTTCATTAATATTATTTAAAGTTCCTGTCGCAGAAAATTCACCTGGTGCAAAAGTGTGATGTACTACACTTCCTCCAAACTTTATTTTATTCTTATCATTTAAATAAAAATCTATATCCTCCTTAATCGTTAAATCTTGAATTTTAGAATCAATTTCAAACTCTGCTGCTTCTATCCTAATATTGTAATTATAGTTACTGTAAATTAAAGAGGTATTACTAAATAGTTTGTCATTAAATAAATGATTCCATCGCAAAGTTGCTGTAGTATTCCCCCAATTAATTCCTACACGATCTTTTACAGAGATTACATCTTTACCAAAATAACCAGACAAAAAGACTCTATCCTTTTCGCCTAATCTGTAATTGGCTTTTAAATTTAAATCATAAAAATACAATATGGTACTTTTTATTGCATCATTCTTAGATAGCTTAGTAAACTGATCAATATATGTTCTGCGACCAGAAATAATGAACGACCCTTTATCTTTTACAATGGGCGCTTCAATTGTTAGTTTTGAAGATATTAGCCCCAAACCGCCACTAACGGCTAGTTTTTTAGAGTTTCCATCCTTCATTTTAATATCCATAACTGACGATAGTCTTCCACCGTATTCAGCAGGCATTCCTCCTTTATACAATTTTAAATCTTTAATTGCATCTGAATTAAATACAGAAAAAAAACCTAGTAGGTGAGATGCGTTATACACCGGTGCTTCATCTAATAAAATTAAATTTTGATCAGCACTACCACCTCTAACAAAAAATCCAGCACTTCCTTCTCCTCCAGTTGCTACTCCTGGCATTAATTGAATTGTTTTCATAACATCTCTTTCACCAAAAAGAACAGGAATACTCTCTATCTCTTTCATGTTAATTTTGGTAACACTCATCTCTGTTGCACGAATATTTTCATCTTCTTTTTCTGCAGTTATCTCAAAAACAGCTAAATCATTTGCATCAACCCCTAACTCAATATTCTTTTTGATGTTTTGGTTAAAGTTCATTTTAAACTCTTGGGTTTGATAACCTAGATAACTATATTGAATTGTATAGTCTCCTTTTAGTAAAGTAAGAGAGTAAAATCCATATACATTACTTACAGTACCTGTACCTGGCATTTCTTTTACAGAAATTGTTAATCCAATTAGATCTTCTCCATTAGATAAATCTTTTACACTACCACTAAGTGTGTATTTTTCTTGTGAAAATGCGCTAAACGATAATAATAACGCTACTAATAACGTCAACAACTCCTTTTTCATACCTTGTTTTTTTGATAAGACGAATACCACCGATTAGATTTTACTGCAAAAATGAATTTTTCTCCTTTCTAAATCAACCACTTTTACATGAACGGTTAATTTTAAGGTTAGAAACTACCGATGGAAAGAGTTATTCTCTGAGTTAGATTATTTTTCTAAATCTTTGAAAACTTCTTCAAATTCAACCCAAAAAGTATGTAAACCAATCATTCTTTTTTCAAAAAATTGAAAGATAGATGTCCAATCTTTTTCGTTATAAATAGATACTTTGTTTAGATCACTAAATATCCCTGATATAGGTTGGTTATTTTGATTAAAGACTTTCTCTTCCCAAATTAACTCCTCTCTTATATTGTCATCTAAAACAACTTTTAGGGCTTTAAATTGCTCAAAAAATAACTCTCTTAACCCTTCATCCTTATGCTGCATTTCTATAGAAAACTTAGCTCCTTTATTATCAATATTTAATCTAAAAAAAATATCTTTAACATTTGAACGGTAGTTTACCCAACTTATTCTTCCAAAGTCTGCATTGTGCTTTTTCATGTGCAAACCAAAGCAATTCCAAAAATCAAGAATATATTTTTTCTTTTCTGCCTTACTATACATATTGTAAATATAGCAATGCGATTTGAGTATTGGGTGCTGTATTTTAAAATCTTATTTTTGATTTTTAACATTAAAAAGACATCGGATGAAATTAATTTCTTGGAATTTAAACGGAATAAGAGCATTAGCTAAAAAAGGCTTATTTGATAAAATTGCTGAAATGAATCCTGATGTAATTTGTTTTCAAGAAACAAAAGCTCAAGACGACCAAGTAGCTGAAGTATTGAACGATTTAAATGGTTTTCACTTCTACTCTAATTCTGCTGTTAAAAAAGGATATTCTGGAACTGCTATTGTTTCTAAGACTGAGCCTTTAAATGTTTTTTCTGATATTGGTAGTGAAGAGCACGACCAAGAAGGTAGAGTTTTGACTGCTGAGTTTAAAGAATTTTATATTACGACTGTTTATACGCCTAATTCTAAAAATGATTTATCTCGTTTACCTGATAGACAAAATTTTGATGCAGATTTTCTTATCTTTTTAAGAGAGCTGGAGAAGAAAAAATCTGTAATTGTATGTGGCGATTTTAATGTTGCCCATAAAGCAATTGATTTAGCCAGACCAAAACCAAACTACAATAAGAGCGCTGGTTTTATGCAGGAGGAAATTGACGGTATGGACAACTTTACCAATGCTGGATTGATTGATACATTTAGACATTTACATCCAACAGCAGAAGAGAAATTCAGTTGGTGGAGTTATAGAGGTGGAGCTAGAGATAGAAATGTTGGCTGGAGAATTGATTACTTTTTAGCAAGTGAAAGCATTATTAATAATGTTAAATCTGCTACAATTTTAGCTGACATGTATGGCTCAGACCATTGTCCGGTAGAGATTGATGTTGAATTCTAATAACAACTTGTAAAAGTTGCCCCAAGCTAATCCTTTTTATTTGGATAGTAAAGGCCCTTTATATTGTTAAGGGATCAATATTTTATTAATTGAGTTAAACTATTTATCATTAAAAAGCCTCCTGAAATAAATTCGGGAGGCTTTTTTGTGTGTCTTATTAATATTAGTATCCTTTTAGAGCATCTCTATAAGCAAACATATCTTGAATGTTATCTTCATTTTCTCTATCTAACATTAAAGAGAATAAGTAATCTAAACTTTCAAGTCTATCATCATCCGATTCAATAGTACTCATAATCATTTCTACTTCTTCTGGAGCTATTTCACCTTCATCCAATTCAGGAGCAATCGCTTCTTCTGGAGGTAAAGGGATGTTAAATGTCTTATTTGCTTCTATATGCTCGTAAGTCAATCGAGTTACCTTTGTTAAAGTCGGATCTTTTTCTTCTAATGCGTAAGGTCTTAATTCTTTTAAACCTTTAACTATAGCATCCATCTTAAGACCATCTTTAGATAATCCCTTTTGTAACTTTACAATTAATTTATTTCCGTCAATACTTTCCATTTGGTATTCATTTAATTTGTTTGCGAATTTATCATTCTTTATTTATTTTTCAATGCACTAAGTACATTTATTATTAAAATAATACAATAATATAGGTTTATTAAGTATTTGAAGCAATAATTGTAAAGACAATTATCTAATAAATCAATATTTATTTAAACTTAAAACAGTATAATTATTAAGAAATAAGCCCCAAAAATTTAATACAAAAGTGGATAGACTAATTAAAAAAATAATGCTGAGATTTACATGCTTATGGAAAACAAAAACATATTTGGACAACCACTTATTACTTGCGGAACAAGCCCGTTAACAGGTTACTTTAGAGATGGCTGCTGCAATACTGATGGAACTGACCAAGGAATACACACGGTTTGTATTATTGCTACAGAAGAATTTCTTACGTTTTCTAAGTCTGTAGGAAATGATTTATCAACTCCTATACCTCAATATGCTTTTCCAGGTCTTAAAGTAGGCGATAAATGGTGTTTATGTGCTTTACGATTTAAAGAAGCTTATGAAAATAACGCTGCCCCAAAAGTAATTGTAGAGGCTACAAATGAAAAAACACTTAATTTAATTTCAATGGATGTTTTAATTGAACATGCTTTTTATTCGCAAAAAAATTAAAATTTTATTATTCATAAGATTTTAGTTACGTAAATAGCAATTTCTACTTAGCCTTATCTAAAATAACACCAATTTCCATTGCAAATTTTAATGGATCAACTGGAGTTTTTTGCTCAATAACATAAGTATATATTCCAGTTTCTTTATAATGCTTATTAGCTTCAACTAAATGTTCGCTATCCCAAATATCATAACCAGGTTCACCAATATAATCTCCATTGGCTTCTCTAACTTTTAACACATAGTCTTTAACTGACTCTTTTCCACTGGGACTTGTTTCAGTCACTTTTACATTAGCCGTTTGATATTGGTAACCACTGGCATATCTAAACGATAAACTCATATTATACCCTTGACTATTGTCTGATACTGGAACTTTAAATGTTCTCAAATCTTTCTTTAACCACTCCACTTCTGGAGATAATTCTTGGTGTTCAATGTAAATTCTATCTTCCAATTGACAAGCAATTAAACTTATTACAATTGCTAATACTGTTAGTTGTTTTTTCATATTCAGTTAGATTTAGTGAGTGCAACAAAACCTATTGCGATTTTTTTTAATTCACTTCTACTGTTAAACCACTATCGGATAATATCTCTCCCATAATGGTCAATTCTTTTAGCTCTCCTGTTTTTACTGCACACTTCCCTTTATAATGAACTAAAGTTGCACACTGTTCAGCCTGTATTCCCTCATGATTACACACTTTAACCAATAAATCTATTACATGATCAAAGGTGTTTACATTATCGTCAAACAATACTAAAACATGATCTTTCACAATCTGTTCTTTTAATTCAACCACTTCTTCTAAAATTG
>Ga0307996_1000299_pt1 | contig 13071 bp, 15 predicted proteins | sample Davwhametageno35_FD_203143 | JGI IMG/M metagenome (GOLD analysis project Ga0307996, IMG submission 203143) | Marine microbial communities from Davis Island wharf, Antarctic Ocean - #35 | ecosystem: Environmental > Aquatic > Marine > Unclassified | place: Antarctic Ocean: Davis Island wharf...
AAAATAAAGAGCAGAAGAAAATAAGAAGAAAGCTTATGCTCTATGCAAAAATGGGTGGAACAAAAAAAGGACTAGAAGAATATTACAACCAGATAAAAGATCAAAAAGAAGCCAACTTAAATGTTAATTTTAATCCAAGAAAAGACATTATTGGAGATGATTTATCAAACTTGGCTGACAATGATTATGGGAATCCTAATGTAATTGGACCTGATGCTTTTCACGGAACTTTTTGTGCTGGGATAATTGGCGCAAGCATCAATAACGAAAAAGGAATAAATGGCGCAGCCAATAATGTATTAATTATGCCAATCAGAGCAGTTCCCAATGGAGACGAATACGACAAAGATGTGGCGCTTGCAATTAGGTATGCAGTGGATAATGGCGCACAGATAATAAACATGAGTTTTGGAAAATCTTATTCTGCCAACAAAAAATTGGTAGATGACGCTTTTGCTTATGCAGAAAAAAATGGCGTTTTATTAGTGCAGGCCGCAGGAAACTCTAACGAAAATATTGACATTAAACCCAATTTCCCTTCTGACTCTTTGAATAACGGGAGAAAAGTAGCCAATCACATTTGTGTGGGCGCTTCTACTATATCAACAAAGAAAAGGTTGCCAGCTGAATTTTCTAACTATGGAAACAGAACGGTAGATATTTTTGCACCTGGATTAGATATTGTTTCTACTACTATTGAAAGCCAATATGAAATCTCACAAGGAACTAGTTTTTCTGCCCCAGTTGTTTCTGGAGTTGCAGCACTTCTTTGGAGTTATTATCCAGAATTAACTGCCGTGCAGGTAAAAGAAATAATAATGAAGTCAGCTACTCCTGTAGGAAGAAAAAGAGTAAGAATTCCTGGAAGTAAAAAGAAAATACGATTCAGAGAGTTATCTGTGAGTGATGGAGTTGTGAATACTTACAATGCTTTTATTATGGCAGAGGAAATGACTAATAAATAAAATAATGAAGAATAGACTACTTTTTATAGTTGTGTCTATGCTGCTTTTTTCTTGCTCAGAAAAGCTAGGAGAAATAGCGGAAGAAAAATCTACTTTAGAAATCGAATCTCTTTTTCTTGATGTGACCGATTCAATAGATAAAACACAAAGCTTAACTCATTTTCAATACCAAAACAAAACCGTTTGGGGAGGAATTGAAGTTTGGTTTTTGGATAACAAAATTATAAAAACTGAAGCAACTCAAAGAGGGGAAATGGGATCTATTGAAACTACTCACTTTTATGAGGAGGGTTCAAACTACAAGTCTATTGAAATAAAACACCTTGCAAACTGGAAAGAGTTTAATGAGAAATCTATTGAAATTGATGCTGTTGGGGACGACAGAATGACTTACACAGATGACACAACAGAAACAGTTACTCATTATTCTTATTTGGATTCTTTTAATTTAAAAATGATTCACGAAGCCAGCGAACTGCTTATTTTTATCAGTAACGAAAATAAAATTACTCCGTAAAAAAAAATGCATCTCAATTTCTCAAGATGCATTTCAAAAAAAATACAGCTGTATTTATTATTTTATTTAATAGAATATTTAATTCCTACATAAATATTCCTTCCAAAGATTGGAGCCCAAACTAAAGAGCTATCAAAATTATTTCCAAAAGGATTTTCACTGTCTATGATTGGATTATTCATCCTGAAATTGAACAAGTTTTCTACTCCTAAATAAACAGTAAATTTATCGTTCCATGACTTTCTAATCTGTGCATTTGCAAGAAAATAAGAAGGGGATTTATCTGCTCTTTGATAAGCTTGAGGATTAGATTGGGTAGAAACAATTCTTTGCTCTCCTATCCAGTTTAGCGTGAAATCGAAATTCCATTTCTTTTCCGTTTCATATCCCAGGTTAATGAAAGCTCTGTGTGGAGCTGTCAATTGTTTTTGTAGGATAGCCTCTCCGTAAGTAGTCTTAATGTCATAAAAACGGTAAGCCATTCTCACATCCAGATTTTTTATTACTTCATAGTCCAATTGCACTTGCAAACTGTTGGAATAAGATTCTCCTTGTAAATTATAAAAAGCAATCTCATCCGGATTTTCCCAATCTACTACAATTTGGTTTTGAAATTGTGTACGGTACAAATCCACAGAGATAACTCCTTCTCTCTTCCATAATTTAAAATCTTGAGTCAAGTTTACTCCCAAATTCCAAGCCACCTCAGCCTCTAATCCATAAGGTTTTTTGGAGTTAGCATCTCCATTCACAATTACAGTTCTTGAGGTCGCAAAAAGGGCTTGATTCTCAGAGAAAATATTAGCTGTTCTTTGTCCTCTTCCAAACGCTAATCTTGCAATAGTCGTTTCTGTTAAGTCATATTTCAAGTGTAACCTTGGTGTAACAAAGAACCCAAATACAGTGCTGTAATCTGCTCTGAATCCCAATACAGATTTAAATCTTGGATTTCCAGAATAAGTATATTCTCCATATACTCCTGGAGTTATTTCTACTCTATCGTAATTCGTTCCGTTCACAGATTCTTTATAATCATCCATCAATACACTTGCTCCCATAAAATAAGTGTGATCGGATGTACCAATCAAGTTTTGATAAATAAGATTCAAATACCCAGAGTTTTGTTTGGCTTCGTATTTATTCAATCCATACAAAGAAGTTTGATTATAAGTAGAAAACGAAGTCTGTAAAGCAACACTTTTTCCGGGTTGATCATAAAAGACTTTCCCTAGTTTCCCCCAAGCGCGAAGTCTCGAAATCTGTGTGTTGGCTCCCCAAGGGTTTAAAGTGTCAATCGTCTGATTTTTATCAAAATCTCTTTGTCCCCCTGTACTTTCTAATAAAACTCCTTCTATCCCAATTTGACCCTGAAGTCCAGTTGTATCAGAATATTTCCACCTGTTTATTCCAATGAAATTTTGTGTCAAAGGATTGTCTAAAAAACCATCTTTGTTCAAGTCATTTTTTATTGCACGTGTACTGGTATGCAACAAAAATCCTGTATTCCATTTTTCGTTTACTTTGAATTTAAAATTCGTGTTTAACTCAGCTCTTCCTCCTTGGTTTGCGTATAAATTAACATGGAATTTTTCTGATTCCTCTGGTTTCTTTAGCTCTACATTTATTTGTCCAGCAATACTTTCGTAACCGTTATTCACAGAACCTATTCCTTTGGTAAGTTGAATACTCTCTATCCAATCTCCAGGAACAAACTCCATTCCTTGAAAAGAAGAGAAACCTCTAATATCCGGCATCAATTCTTTGGTGATTTGTATGTTAGCACCAGACAAACCAAGCATTTTTATTTGCTTTGTTCCTGTAATAGCATCTGTATAAGAAACATCTACCGAAGGGTTTGTTTCAAAACTCTCTGATAAATTACAACAAGCAGCTTTTGCCAATTCCTTTTTGTTTATTCCTTCCACTTTCATGGCACTAATTTTCGATATCTCTATCGATTTTCTTCTTTCTACTACGGTAAATCCTCTCATTTTAATGCTGTTACTTAGCATTACCAAAATTTCAGATTCATCTGTTATTTCTAATGTATCCGGAGATAAGCCAACAAAACTAACAATTAGATTTTTCTCGTTTTCGTGCTGTTTTATTTCGAAGTTCCCTTTTTCGTCTGTGGTTAATCCTTCCATTGTTTCAAGCCAATAAACATTAGCGCTAAAGACGACTGATTTTTTTCCTTTCTCATTTATTTCTAACACTTTTCCATTGAGCAAAACATATTCTGGTTCAATTGGAGCATGATCGGCTATAATTTCTTCGTCTCGGTATTTACAACAACCGTGTAAGTTATCGTAAACTTCTTGTGTTGCTTTGGCTTGTTTTGTATCGTGACCTACTTTTGCTATCGCTTCGTGAATTTGATGTAATTTTACTTTTCCCTTATCAAATTCAATAGTTAGCATTTTGGAATCTACATCCCAAGACGCAGATTTTACACCTTTTATTAAAGCGGCTTTTTCTATTCTTTCTTCGCACATTCCACATACGCCATCTACCCAAAAATCGGTTTTGACATCTGCTTGCGCTAAGGATTGGCTTGTTAGGATCAATAACAAGGCAACTATACATAATTTTAAATTTTTCATGGTTATTCTTTTTAATTAATGTAAACATTCAAAATCATTCCTGATTTTAACTTTAATTAATTAAAAATCAAATTAAAAAAGATTCGATAAACGGAGCTTCCTGTCTATAAAAAAGAACGGGGACTTCATAATCATTTTCTTCAATTATATCCTGATCATTTGGCGAAACAGAAATAATAAATTGAGATAAAATTATAAATTGCGGCAATGTAATTTCAAATTCACGATCTTGAAGGTTAAATTCACTTCCCAACTCCATAGTCGTTTGGTCGGAACTACAACAATCACTTTTTTCTAATATTTCTTCAGAAGAACTGTGGCATTTTTTGGTAGTTTCTTTCTCACAACAAGATTTTACTTCTTGTTTGTGATCACAAGGGTCTGCATCATTCAAGACACTCCAATTAACTATTTCTCCTTCACAATAATGAAAATTCACAGAAAAACCTGTAGATGCCATAAGCATCCAAAAAGCCAAGAAAAGCGAAACGCTTTTTAATATGAATTTATTTGTTATCATTTGTTATACAAAGATAATCAAATTTATGCAAAATGTAAATACATCTATTGGTAGAGAAAAAAGAAAAGAACTTATAAATAATCTCAAATTCGTGCTTGGAGCTGAATTATTGGAAGATTACACTTTTAATCAGACTAAAGACTTGAATCAAGGCGTTAATAAAACTAATAGTTTTGGAGTTAGAATTGGAGGTGATATTGAATTTAGATATGAGATAAACAATCTATTTTATGCCAATGCAGAACTTCTACCCAGTTTGAAGTATAACAAGAGTATATCCGGCTCTACTATTTCAAAAAATTATGGTTATAACACAGAGAGAATTTCTTTTGGTTTTGGAAACAATAGTGCTCTTTTATCTTTTGGTATAAAGTTTTAGAATTTACAATCCTACCAATCCTTCAATAGTTTGAGTAGGGTTAGAAGATCCAAACACATAACTTCCGGCTACTAATACATCAGCCCCTGCTGCCAATAATTTGGGAGCAGTTTCAGCATTTACTCCCCCGTCTATTTCTATTAAGGCTTTGGAGTTTTTTTCTGTTATTAATTTTTTAAGCTTTTTTACTTTATCGTACGTATTTTCGATAAATTTTTGTCCTCCAAAACCAGGATTTACAGACATTAAACACACTAAGTCTACATCTTGAATTATGTCTTCTAGTAAATGAATAGGAGTATGTGGATTTAGTGCCACCCCAGCTTTCATTCCTTCTGCGTGAATTGCTTGAATCGTTCTATGCAAATGATCGCATGCTTCTATGTGTACAGTTAAAATTTCTGTTCCGTGCTCTGCAAATTTCTTAATAAACTGATCTGGATTTACAATCATTAAGTGAACATCCAAAGGCTTTGTAGCGTGTTTTTGTATTTGTTTCAATACAGGAAAACCAAACGAAATGTTAGGAACAAAAACTCCATCCATAATATCGATATGAAACCATTGGGCTTTGCTGTCGTTTACCATTTCTACATCTCTTTGCAAATTTCCAAAATCTGCGGCTAATATTGAAGGGGCTATAATGTGTGACATGTCTTTGTTTTAATATTACTCGGTATTTCTATCTTGTTTTGTAAAGATTAGAATTACCTTTGCTTTAGTTACACAAAAGTAATTAAAATCTAACTAATAGAAATGCAAAAAGAAATAGAAATAACCATACCCCCTCATAAAAATGATGTGGAGTCAATGAAGCGAATTGCAGCCTCTACTCTAAAAATTAATATCGATAGAATAAAGACTGTGAGAATCGTAAAACGATCTATTGATGCAAGGAATACTAAACCATTCTATAGAGTTAAATTAATGATTTTTATTGATGAACAAGCACCTAAAAGTGATTTTGAACCGAAATTTAAAGATGTAACGGATGCCAAACAAGTAATTATTGTTGGTGCAGGACCCGCAGGATTATTTGCAGGAATAAGAGCCTTAGAATTAGGACTTAAACCAATCATTGTAGACCGTGGAAAAGATGTAAAAAACAGAAGAAGAGATTTAGCTGCAATTAACAAAGAAGAAATTGTAAATCCAGAATCCAACTATTGTTTTGGTGAAGGTGGAGCTGGAACTTACTCGGATGGTAAATTATATACCCGTTCTAAAAAACGTGGAGATGTAAAGAATGTGTTAGAAACGTTAGTAGCTTTTGGTGCCGACACCACAATTTTAGCTGATGCTCATCCTCACATTGGAACGAATAAGCTTCCGCAAATTATAGTGGAGATGAGAGAAGCTATAGTTAAAAGTGGAGGTGAAGTGCATTTTGATACTAAAATGACGGATTTACTCATTAAAGAAGGGAAAATAGAGGGAATAGAAATAAATGTAGAACGTAAAATTATGGCAGAGAATGTAATTCTTGCCACAGGACATTCTGCCAGAGATATTTATTATTTATTAGACAGAAAAAAAATAGCTTTAGAATTCAAACCTTTTGCAATGGGAGTGAGAGTTGAACACCCGCAAACAATTATAGATTCTATTCAATATAATACGCCAGAAAGAGGTGAGTTTTTACCTCCATCTTCTTATAGTTTGGTTTGTAACACAAAAGAAAGAGGAGTATTTTCTTTTTGTATGTGTCCAGGGGGAATTATAGCTCCATGTGCTACCAACCAAGAAGAAGTGGTAACTAACGGATGGTCGCCAAGTAAACGAAATAACCCATTTGCAAACTCAGGAATTGTAACCGAAGTAAAAGAGCAAGATGTAAGTGATTATGCTCATGCTGGAGCATTGAAAGGATTAAAATTTCAAGAAAAAGTAGAAAGAAAATGTTGGGAAGCTGGGGGTAAAACTCAGCATATACCTGCACAAAGATTATTGGATTTTATGCAAGATCGTAAATCAGTTGATTTACCTGAAACTTCTTACATTCCAGGAATTACTTCTGTAGAAATGAAAGATGTATTTCCTGATTTCATTGTCAGAAACTTAAGAAAAGGGTTTATTGAGTTTGAAAAAAGAATGAAAGGATTCTTAACTAATGATGCTGTTATTCACGCACCAGAATCGAGAACTTCTTCTCCAGTGAGAATACCAAGAAATAAAGAAACTTTTGAGCACATAGAAATCAAAGGATTATATCCTTGTGCAGAAGGTGCCGGATATGCAGGTGGAATTGTATCTGCTGCAATTGACGGACAAAAATGTGTGGAGAAAATTATTGAGAATAATCAGTAAGATTATTCTTTAATAACTCTCGTCTTAGAGAATCTATCGGGCCATCCTACAGTCTTTTTTTCTTAACAATAGAAATAAATTAAATTTTCAAAGATTGTTGTTTACCAATTCTTTACAAAATTCTTTAATTTCAGTTCTCACAGCTCTAAAACTAGCTATAATTTCTTTTACACTCCCTGTCGCTCCTGCTGGATCCGTAAAACTATGATGAATCATTTCTGCAGTAGTAGGAAAATAAGGACAAGACTCTTTTGCATTGTCACACACAGTGAATACTAAATCAAATTCCAACTCCATGTAATCATCTATGTGGTTGGAGGTCTTTTTTGTAATGTCTATTCCATCTTCATTCATTATTCCCACAGCAATAGGATTCAATCCATGAACCTCAACACCTGCACTATAAACCTCAACTTTCCCTTTTCCAAAATGTTCCAAATAACCGTGAGCCATTTGACTACGACAAGAATTTCCTGTGCATAAAACTAATATCTTTTTCATTCTATCTATTTATAATTAAGTGCTCATTATAGGAGGACTATTTAATAATTTTCCACGCTCCGTAGCTAACAAACATTCCCGAAATAGGAGCAATCATATACAGCCACATGTGCGTATAATTTCCTGATGCAATTGCAGGACCAATTGTTCTTGCAGGATTCATAGAAGCAACCGAAATTGGACCTCCTACCAAAGCGCAAATAAGAACTGTAATACCTATTACTAATCCCGCAATTACTCCTTCTTCCTTTGCTCCTGTTGCTACATTAAATATAACAAACATCAAGAAAAACGAAAGAATAAATTCCATTACAAAAGCTTGTTGCCAAGAATTTACCGGAACTGTTTCTCCTAATTTTATAGCTTCAGGGAACATGAATTTAAGAACAAAACTCGCCAAAATTGCTCCAAAAATTTGTGCAATAATATAGTATCCTGATTTTTTAAATGAAATTCTTTTATCCAACAAAAAGGACAAAGTTACGGCAGGGTTCATGTGTGCACCCGATTTATTGCCAATGCTATAAATCATTGCAAGAACCACTAATCCCCATGCAATTGCTACTCCCAAATGAGTAATTACATTTCCATGCAACTCATTAATTATCATAGCTCCTGTCCCAAAGAAAACCATAATAAAAGTTCCCATCATTTCTGCAACAGTGTGTTTTAATAAATTACTCATAAGCTTAACAACAACCTGAACCTGGTGCGCAAGTTTCACCTCCCGCAATTTCAGTTATTTGTACTTTTATTTTGGGTTGAGGAGGACAGCAAGCTGCCGCTTTTTCTTCAGGAGTTGTTGCTCTGTCTTGAGCTTTACAAGTTGTTGCCTCTGTAAATAATTTAATCGTTACAGCCTCTTCCACTTCCACTTCTCCTACACTCAATACAGCCGTGTGAAATAAAGAGTTTCCGTATTCAAACTTAACTTCTGTGTCTTTAACAATTGGCCTTACCGCATCTACCTTCATTGCGATTTCCAAAGCTTTTGTTGTATCTACATAATTCCCATCAGGCGTAGTATTTTCCCAAATTTGAACTATCGTTTCCTTCCACTCATTTAACATTCCACCACAATCCACTGTATCGTAGGTTACATTTTTTATTTCTGTCAAGTGAAAATCTTCTCTAGCAAATTGTCCCTTGTGGTATTCAAACCTCAAATTCTTGTTTGGATTCTCCTCTAATAAGGTTAAAAATTCTTTTGTTTTCATTTCTTTTATTTTTTTAACAACATTCTATTCCGTTTATCGCAGAATCGAATAAATTATTGAATTGTTTTTTTAATAGGTTCCAATTTTCCGTATTAATGCAATAACAAACCGAAGTTCCTTCAATCTTCCCTTGAATCAACCCTACTTTTTTCAACTCTTTTAAGTGTTGCGAAATTGTGGATTGAGCCAAACCAATCTCATCTACAATACTTCCACAAACACAACTTTGTGATTTTATAATGTATTCGAGAATAGCAATTCGTGCGGGATGTCCTAACACTTTTGCTAAACACGCAATTGCGTTTTGTTCTTGTGTAAAATTTTCTGTTTTGGTAATTCCCATCTTTATTAATCGTTATATCGCAATATTACGATTAATAATTTAAATAAAAAAATAATCTTATAATTTCAACAGACTATTCCATCTATTTTCTATACTTCCATTTACAATTAAATAGTCCAACTTAAATTCTTTTAGGTTGCTCTCATAGATTTCAAACAACTCTTCTCTGTCATTTGGATTTTCTCTCAGTGAATCTGGCTCCCAAAGGATATCAGGCGAACACAATACATAAGTAAATTCTTTATTGGATAAAACTCTATCTAATATCCATGGAGCACAATCTCCATATTTAAACTCACTCCATATTTTTATGGTTAGTAAATCTGTATCAAAAAACAGGTTATGTTGATTTTCTCTTTTAACTTGCTCTTGTAATTCAAGTTGTCCTTTTGCAATGTCTAATAAGTCATTCTGTGAATAATCTTCTTTTAAATTATTTAAGTATTCCCTGGCATATTCAGCTACAAAAACTCCCTTTTTAAGCTCAGAAATCTGCTTAGCTAAAGTTGTTTTTCCAGAAGATTCAGGCCCAGTAAATACTAAATTATTCATCTGTCTAAATTAAAAAAATTAAGCAACAAAAAAGCCATCAACTACAAAGAAGATGGCTTTTAAAATTATTAAATAACAAAATCTAGCTGTCTAATCCATATTTTGCTTGGATATAAACTGCTTTAAGTTTAGTTTTTCTATTTGCTACAGTAGGTTTAATGTACTGTTTTCTATCTCTTAATTGTCTTACAATTTTAGTTCTATTAAACTTGTTTTTGTAACGTTTAAGGGCTCTCTCAATGTTTTCTCCTTCTTTTACTTGTACTACTAACATATTTATCTAATTATTTTGGAGTGCAAATGTATAAATAAGATTTTTATTTTACAAAATAAGAAACATAAAATGTTTAAAAAAAAACATTTTTTTCATACCCTTATATTTTTTACTTTATTTTGTTATGTTTCTAGAGATAACCAACTGCTGAATTTGAGTGGTCCCCTCTCCTATTGTACATAATTTTACATCTCTATAGAATTTCTCTACAGGAAATTCCTTTACATAACCATATCCTCCATAAATCTGAACAGCATCATTACAAACCTCACAGGCAATTTCTGAGGCATACATTTTTGCCATTGCAGATTCAGTTACCATTTTCTCTCCTCTATTTTTTAAATCAGCTGCTTGCGCTAATAATAAATCAGCTGCTTCAATTTTTGTCGCCATATCTGCCAATTTAAAAGCAATAGCTTGGTGCTCACAAATTGGTTTCCCAAACTGTTCTCTTTCTTTGGAATATTGTAAAGCTGCTTCATAAGCTCCTTTTGCAATTCCTAAAGCTAGTGCTCCAATGGAGATTCTTCCTCCGTCTAGCACTTTCATTGCTTGAACAAAACCAGTTCCTTCCTCCCCTATCATTTGGTCTTTATGAACTCTACAGTTATTAAAAATCAACTCGGTAGTTTCAGAAGCTCTCATCCCCATTTTATCTTCTTTCTTACCTGCAGAAAACCCTTGCGTGCCTTTCTCTATAATAAAAGCACTCATTCCGTGCGAGTCTCCTTTTTCTCCTGTTCTTACAATAACAACAGCCACATCACCTGATTTTCCGTGAGTGATAAAGTTTTTAGATCCATTTAAAATCCAGTGATCTCCATCTTTTACTGCTGTAGTATTCATTCCTCCAGCATCAGATCCTGTTCCTGTTTCAGTCAAGCCCCATGCACCAATCCATTCTGCAGTTGCTAATTTCGGCAAATACTTTTTCTTCTGCTCTTCGTTTGCATTATAATAAATATGACCTGTACACAATGAATTATGAGCTGCAACAGACAAACCGATTGATCCACATACTTTAGATATTTCAACAATCACAGAAATGTACTCGTGGTAATTCATTCCCGAACCTCCATACTCTTCTGGAATAAAAACGCCCATTAATCCTAACTCACCTAGTTTTTTGAAAAGTGGAACGGGAAACTCCTGAGCTTCATCCCATCTCATAATGTTGGGTCTGATTTCTTTTTCTGCGAAATCCTTCACCATTTCTTTAATCATTCTCTGATTTTCTGATTCATTAAAATCCATATCTATATAATTATTAATAGGTTGCTAAATTAATTATGTTCTTCGAATATTTCTCTAATCTTTTGGCTCCTTCCAAAAATGCCAATTCAATTATAAAACCAAATCCAGCTACTTTTCCTCCTTGCTGTTGAACCAATTCGGCTGCTGCAATTGCAGTTCCTCCTGTGGCCAACAAATCATCATGAATGAATACATTCCAATCATTTTTTATTGAATCTACGTGCATTTCTACGGTAGCACTTCCGTACTCAAGGTCATAAGAATATTGTATGGTTGTAAAAGGAAGTTTCCCTACTTTTCTTACCAATACAAAAGGAACATTTAGCTCCAGTGCCAAAGGCATTCCATAAATAAATCCTCTACTCTCCACTCCTACAATTGCATCAATATTTTTTCCAACTAATTGCTTAGCCATATCTTTCACAATTTCTTTTGAAAGTATTGGGTTTTCTACAATTGGAGAAATATCCTTGAAATTAATTCCTAGCTTAGGAAAATCTGGTACGTTTCGTACTGTGCTTTTTATTTTATCTGATAAATTCAAATTGATTTATTTAAGTGTTAAATAAGGTGCAATTTTACGATATTGTTTAGCTTTTATCAAGTTATTTTCTAAAATTTGTTCAATAGAAATAAAGTCTCCATGCATTTCTCTGTAATTAATTATCTTTTTTGTTGTGTTGTAGTCACAATAAGGGTGATATAATAACTCTTTAAACGTAATATTATTGATCCTTATTTTTGATAAAACCTCAGTGTTTATAATAAAGTATGTTGTTTTATTATTCTTAATAGTAGAGTCTAATCCATAGACATCATCTAGTTGATTCAAATTAGAATAACCTCCTAACTTAGTTCTATAAACAATTAATCGTTCTGCTGTTTTTTCTCCTATTCCTCTTATTTTTTTCAGCTGGTCCTTGGTTGCAGAATTCAGCTCAATAATACTAATTTCATTTTCATCCCTTTCAATACTTATATAGGGCTCTAATTTGTTGTACAATTCATCCGATATAGAATATATCTTTTTCAAATCTTCCTTTTTATAAAACTTCCCTCCTTTCTCTTTAAAATTAATCAATGTCTTGGCCTGCCCTGAGGATAAACCTAGAGATTCCAGCTCGTATTCACTTACACTATTGGGATTGAAATTGAATAACGAATCGTTTCTATTTTTTGATATTGATGCTACTTTTTGTTTTGATCTATTATTGGAAAAAGTCAAATAAGGAGCCAAAACAGTTGCTAAACTATCTTCTATAGAATAAATTTTTCGAAAGTCCTTTTCAGATTTAAACTGACCTACTTTTTTTCTATAATTTACTATATTAAAACTTTGTTTAGAGGACAATCCAAGTAATAACAAGCTATCTCTAGATATTAAATTTGGATTAAAATTAAATAATTGAAAATCTCTCTTTTCACTTATTCCTTTTTTCGCTTCTAGTTCTTTTTTGAATTCTGTAAAATCATATTTTTCGTTAATGAAAAAATACGGCATGACCATATAAAATAGGGTCATTAAAAATAGAACGCATACAAAAATAAATATCCCTTTCTTTTCGGAATTAGAAAAAACAAAATAGTTGTTAAAGAAATTCATTTAGTAAGTTACACATTTTCAGTGTAAAACATACTA
>Ga0307996_1000302_pt1 | contig 13003 bp, 13 predicted proteins | sample Davwhametageno35_FD_203143 | JGI IMG/M metagenome (GOLD analysis project Ga0307996, IMG submission 203143) | Marine microbial communities from Davis Island wharf, Antarctic Ocean - #35 | ecosystem: Environmental > Aquatic > Marine > Unclassified | place: Antarctic Ocean: Davis Island wharf...
TTGCAATAGTTATTGTGGCATCTTCAAAAATACTTTCATTGAGTCAACATCAATCCTGGTGATCTGTACTGTGATCTTATCTCCGTTTTTAAATACGTCCATAATATCTTCACCAACTTCGCTGATATGCAACAATCCTGTTACACCTTCCTCTATAGTAATGAATAAACCATAATCTTTTTTAGTTTTCACAGTAGCTTCAACTACACATGGCATTTGATATCTAGTTATGATATCGTGCCATGGATTCATTACAGCATTTGCCTTTTGAGTAAGCGTAATTTTAGTATCACTTATAACATCTTTTACAATAAAAGTAATTTCTTCTCCTGGTAAAATCTGTCTAGCTTTGAACTTAACTAAAGTTTCTTCATCCAAGTCATTATTATGAATCATTCCAGTTAAACATCCATTAAATTCAACAAATACTCCGTATTTTGCAGATCCTGTGACATTACCAGTAAGTGATTCTCCTTGATTTTCTTTTAACTTTTCTATTTCTCCAGGAATTAAAGCTTGTAAGTATTTTCTATGAGAAACTACTAACGTACCTCTTTCTGGTGAGAAGCTGACAGGGACAACATACATTTCAGTTCCTATAATAGAAGAGAAATCATGCAGTTTATTAATACCAGCAAGTGAACCAGGCATGAAACAATCAATACCTTGTATGTTTACCATATAACCACCATTTTCTATCATGTGTGTTACTTTACCTACCCATGCAGTTCTACCATCTTCAACAGCATCTCTAAGATCCATAAATACCCTATGTCTAACTCCTCCACTAATAGACCCAAGTACATGCGCGTTATTAGGAAGTTGTGTAATCAATACAGAAGTTTCATCTCCTGGTTTAAGTGATTGTACATCGGATGGTTCTTTATCATACTTAACATAGACATGTTCTCTGTATCCAATATCAACACTAATAAACTCAGCGCTAACTGCGTATATTGTGCCTTCATGAATTTCACCAAGATTTAAATCATTGACAATCTTTCCACGTTTGCTATCGAAATCAACAAGCATGTCATACATTTCTTGTGCATATGATTCTCTAGAGTAAACTCTATCGCCATTCTGCGTTTTGATATGTGGATTGTGTTTTTTGGTTTTAGATGGGCAAGTCGCTTCATATGCGTCCCACATAAATTCTCCAGATTCATCGTAATACGATACTTCGGCTGTTTCTGGTTTTAAGTTTTCGACTGTAGTCTTTAGTTCTTCAACTTGAGTTTCTTTGGGAATATTTTCACCAATTCTAACTCTCTTGTTTTTTTCGTTGTTCATTTATTTTATATTAAAGGTGTAACATATTATATATCCTATTATTTTTCGTTAAAAAACGATGGGAACAATACCTATCATCGGTATTGGACCAGCTGGTGTAGGTATCCCACCAAGGTACAATAATTTAAATTCTAGTAAGTGTAATGCGTATGCCGCTGCAACTGCTGCCGAGACTGCCAATGCAGGTGGTTGAGGTGCTGGAATAATACTAAATGTTTTACCAGTATTCCATGCCTTTCTTAAATTGCCTGCTAATCTTTTTGCACCTCCATAATATATCGGTATATAAATACCTGTTAATGGCGGTGGAATAAGTGCTGGTAAAGCAGAGGGAGAAGGAGCAAATGGTTTAATCAAACATGCATACCAATATGCTATAGTTATTTGTGCCATTTCTAAATATGGATCACCGCCTGGCCATGAAAAGTTAATCTCAGGATCTGCTTCGTTGGCATCACATTCTTCTGCTGCAGAAACAGCGTCAACTACTTGTTGTCTTTGGAATTTAAAAACAGTTCCACCTGAGGTTGGTGCCATTGCTATTATATCTGCAGTTGTTCTAGCACTATTAATTGCATTCGGTATTTTATTCCAGCCCACTTTATATTCTTCATTGACATATTTTGTTTGAATATATGCTTCGTCTTTCTTATACCAATAAACCTTCTTTAATAATAAGTTATTAAATGATTTAGCAACACTAGAATTATTATCATATGAAAACATAACAACGACTTGATCACTCAATACGGCTGGTCTTTTACTATCAGTTTCTCTATTATATGAAATTTGAATCTTTCTTGTTGACAATGGACATTCTGGCTCTTGGCCTTTACTACTTGGCCAAGGTCTAATTATATCGTTTACTTGACCAGTGTTTATTATATCTTCAATAAGACTTTGATCAGGATCAGCTTCATTTATATCATCTCCGTAATTTGAAAACGCAGCTAAAATTGCAGTTTCAAATTGGCTGCTTATGCCGTCTACCACATCTCTCCAATTATAATTAGCATTATCTAATTTAGTCCTAGTAATACTTGATACATTAGGATATGGATGCACAGATGAATAACCAGAGCCCGCAGTGTTGTAAGTAGTAGGCAATAGATCTTTGTAATATTTGTTACCTAAGCTGCTAGCCCATCTTGCAAAAGATATCTTTTCACTTGTTGTTGACATCGTTTCAAATTGCTGCAATAACCTATTAGTAACTAGTTTTATAAAATCTGATTGTGTTTCTGTTCCATCCAAACAATGGAATTCAAACATTTTAAACTTCTTAAGGTTTACAACAGAATCATCCTCGTGATCTTTTATAAATTTAGAAAATTTCTTATCTAGTTTCTTTTGTTCTTCTATAGGATCAGGCTCTTCTATAGGACCTGGACAAAAGTCAGCATAATCTGGATGAGACTCTTTCCCCAATTCAGTTATGTTTCCATCTCCATCCTTTTGGTCTAACATTGGTATATCACCTTCCTTGAGCATCCTTTCAAAAACTAAACCATATCCTTGTTTCAATATAAGTTCAGCAGCTGGGTTATTTGTATGTGTTGCACCAAACGGTGTCATAGCTAAACCTTTAACTGCTTCTAAATAACGCTCAGCAACATTTACTCCAAAATCATATCTTCCACTAAGTGGCGCTAAATTAATAGCATTGATCATAGACGCAGGGTTAGTTATTATAGCAGAGTTTAATGGGTTTCCAGGTTTAATTGATTTTATTAAATCCGCAGATGGAGGAAAAATAGCAACTTGATCTGTTCCAACTCTGGGTAAATCATATGAAACAATAGCGCCTCCTGGTTTTGTAAATGATTGGCCTGCGATGTCAGCTGCCAGTGCCGGAATGAATGTGGGCCAAAGTGCAGGCATAATTATTTACCTTTTTGTTGATAGTTAATATGAGTTTGTGATAATTTACCGACCGTTACTGGTGTAGGTGGCATTGGAGGACCGGAAGGCCCAACTCCAGTTGGGTGTATATGTGCGTTATAATCGTCTAACCACATTTGTAGCCAATCCTGTAGAGACTGGCCTCTTACTGCTGGTTCTGTCTCATCTGCTCCAGGTTCGCCTTCATTAGAAACGAATATATCACCACAGTCTAAAAACATCTTAGCGTCTGTGCTTATCTTAATGAAGCCTTCTTCATCTATTTGAATCATAGGTCTTTCTTTTGCACCTGAACCTCGTGTAATTACTAATCCATCTTCAGGAGAATGATATATTCTAACATTTCTTTCAGCATCATACACCAAACTAATAACATCTTGTGGTGCATCACTTGCTTCCAATATATCTGTTTTTAGTTCTGGATTCTGGTCTATTTGAAACCAATATTCTGGGTGGTAAATATTACCGTTATCAAAGCGTACTGCAACTATATCACCGACTCTTGGTACCGCATGTGCACCAACATGATCTCTATTCATAGGTGTCGCCCATGGAATTGCATCATCAGTTAACTTATCGAATTTACCATAGACTTTTACTCTACATCTTCCATTTAAAAGAGGATCTTCATTTATGACTACCTCACCCAACCAGTGAGTGTCTCTTAAATTGTCCTGAAAAAGTTCATCTGCCATTAGTTGTGTATATTATCGTTAAGATTGCCGTCTGGGCTACTATCTATGCCCTTTTCGTGAATTCTACCAGGAGTAATCCTTCTTTTTGTTTCATCTTTTGAAACAGGTTCATAAACCTTTTCATTAATACTACCGTCTGGGCTACTATCTACACCTGCATCGTGTGCTTGATTTGGTGTTATACCTTCGTTAGATGTGTTACTTACCTTTTTCTTAAGTAATTGCCCAGCTAAATTTCTAATACCGTTAATACTTCCAGCTTCTAACGCTGAATTAATATCTCCTAAAGTATTCAAAGTACCTCCGGCTCCATGTACATTATCTAGAATTAAAGATTTTAATTTATCTAAACCAGAATTTAATAAAGTAGCTGCGGCACCAGTAAATCCTTCAGGATAAACTCTACCCATTGGATTATTACCTTGGCCTGGTAAACTATTTTTTAAATTGTTAAATCTATTTACTAATGAACCTGCTATTCCATTTACTTTATCGCTAATTGCATTTTGAACATTAGCTAATGGATTAAATGGCGTGTTAGGATATAAATCATCTCCAGGTCTACCAGTAGGTACAAGATCTTCCGAGTCTTTGTCTATGTTTGGTCCAAACTTTTGACTAGATATACGTGCTGTTTTCCATGAAAACTTTAGTTTAGGTTTTTTGATTTCTGGTTGTTTAGATGCATCAGCAAACATGTCTGCTATTGAATCAGTATCCCAACAACAATAACCTAATTCAAACATAAGATGTGGTTTTGAATCTGCTGTGTAATTTCCAACTAATGCTTTATCAAATGTACCTGCATTCCTAGAGGTAGCAGTCTCATGTCCTTTTGCTCTTGGAATAATATTAACTGATTTTTCAGCTTTGGTTCCAGCCATTGGTGAGCCAAATTGATCTAAGTCTCTTGCTCCAGTATCTTGTTGAAATGTTCTAACTTCAGAAAGTACTGTCCAAACTCTAAAATATCTTAAATTTTTAGGGAGAATTTCAACATACCTATCATAATCATATACTGCCTGTTTGTAAAGTGATATTAAAGCAATAGCAGTTAATTCTATATTTTCTTCTAAACACTCTATTTCTATAATAGGCGTATCTGCACCGAACCAAGGTTCTTTCATATCTTTGTGCATTTGTGTCAATTCTAGTCCTGTGATTTTTTGCCAAAACCAAGGCATTTCCTTATTAATCTTAAGTAAAACTTTTTTAAAATTTGCTAAGTTACCAGCATAGTTTGTACCTAAATTAGAATCTACAAAATCTCTAAGATAATCTTCTGCAGGACCTGCCATTAATGGAGAATGTGCTCTATCAACAGTGTCAAACATGAAGAAAAAACTAAGATAAGTCGGATCTTCACTGATCTTCTTTAAAATAGTACCCTTTCTAAATTCATTAATGTGTTTAAAGTCTGACATGTGTTATATATTCTGTTTTTATTTATCTACTATTGTAAACGAAGCAGTATTTTCAAATAATGTTCCTTCGGCTCTAATAGATACCAGTAAATCATATGTTGTATCTGGATCAAAATCTGATTCAGAATTAAATGTCCAAGTACCATTTGCTCTAAGAGAAAGATTATATCCCCATATCCAGCTGGTGTCGTCAATCTCTACTTCAAACACCTCAACACCGTCAAATTCTCTATTTTTAGTCCACGTACCTGAAGCAGTGAAATATGTATTCCCGAATGCAGAAGATGTATCCTGTACAAATGTAGTACCGGGATTATCAAATCCTATTGTTATTTCTAGATCTTCGGGTGCAGGTGTAGGTTCCGGAGTCGGTTCAGGTGTAGGTTCTGGAGTAGGCTCAGGTTCTGGAGTTGTTTCTGGTTCTGGTTCTGATGGACTATTTTCTGCAATGTTTTCTGCCTTTTCGTCATCAGTTGCCTCTTCAAGTCCAGGTGGATTAATTAAATTCTCAGTTCTTGTTGGCCATTCTCTTCTTAATAATGTAACTATTTGTTTAGTTTCACCTTCAGTGTGCCTGTATACTATATCTTCTATAAGATAATAACCTGATAAGAAAGAATCTAATGACTGGTTTGGACTTCTACCTTCTTCTATATCTTCGGAAAATTCACCAAGATTGAATGGTTCATCAGTGTCCATACCGAGTTCTTGTTTATCACCCTTGATTCTCTCGTTTTGTTCAATGGCTTTAGGATCCATGATATACATCAATACTGGAATCTTTTGATATTTATATAATGATGGGTTAAATGAATTTAAAGTAACTTCAATTTTCATTTTTTGGACTTCCATTGCATTCTGTGCATTGTGTAATTTAGAAAATGCAGCATTTGGATGTACGTTTCCTAAACCATCTTCACCAGCTTCTTGTCTACCGATGTATTTATATTTAATTTGTTCTAAATGCCTAGTGTCATTTCTATTACCTCTTAGTGGTTCTTCTAATTCTTTTAAATCATTTCCACCAAGTGGTTCAATTCTAAATTCTTGTTTTTTCTCATCACCATTATTATCATATATAGTAACTTCTCTAGCATATCCAGCAGTAGTACTAATAGCATTAGCATTGTTTATCATTTTATTTGATTCAATGAATGCACTGTTACCCATAAATGCGATATGATTAGTTAATAATAAAGGTACTTCAATATCATTTCCTGTTTGGGCATTTTTATCAGACTCTGTAGTTGGAGTCATAGATTCAGCAGTTGATGCTAATGATTCAGCAAACTCTTCAATTGGAGGGTTCGGTGAATTAAACAACGCGTTGACATCAACATAATTTATATAGTAATAAGGATCTATCCACCATTTTTGAAATGATTCTTCACCAATGTAACTTTCTTTAACAATCGATTTTATAAAATCTATATATGGAGTAAATGCCATTATTCTAGATTGCGCATCGTCAGTTGCTTCTATATTACTGGCTAATCCTAATTGTAAATCGCGAGCAACTTCTTCTAAATGATCTAAAGAACCTGCACTTTCAAAATTTACACAATCTTCAGCATATATTCTTGGTATTTTACAAAAGCCACTTATATTAAAAGTACCCGCAGCTAAATTACCCTCTTTCGGTGAATCGCATTCTGATATATCAAAATCCATGTGTATGGATTTAAATGTTTCTTGATTTTTAGAATTTATAAGTATAGTAAAGAAATCACCATCTCTTGGATAACTACCAACAGCAAACTTACCATGTGTATCTTTCAGCGATAATTTACATGTTGGTAAAACTTCAGTTAAATTCAATTCAAAAAACTCTACATCTTGAGGGCTGAATTGATAACCGTTAATAAGTACCATTGGTTGCAAAGTACCAATAACGCTAGTTTGTTTCATAACTGCTTCATCGCCCTTCTCTTCAGCAAGTGCATCTATTTTTATCTCAGTTGGCCTGATTTCTGGCTCTACTACTGCTAATATGTTATTCGATAATTCCATATGTTATTATTTTGAACAAGGTGAATCAGGATCACTTGCTGGATTACTATCACTAGAACCTGGAGAACTACCATCTGGTATTCCACCACCGACTCCATCAGCTTCATCTGTTTTACCTCCATTTGTTGTACTGTTTCCAGTTCCAGTTCCATCACTTGAACCGTTTCCAGTTCCACTTCCATCACTTGAACCATTTCCAGTTCCGCCCTTTCCTGAGCCATTATTTAAATGATCTTCATACGCGTTATCATCGTCGTTAACGCCTAGTCCACCTTGTCCTGTTCCACTTCCATTTCCACTATCGTTTCCATTGCCATTTCCATTCTGAGAGTTATCATTTACATCTAATACTAAACCATTTCCAGTTCCGCTGCCATTTCCATTACCATCTCCATTGCCATTCCCACTTCCGTCATCATTTTCATTATTAATATCGCTTAAGATAGAACTAACAACAGGATCAGTTTGAGGTCCCATTCCTAGTCTAACATCTGTTCCATCAAATTCATAGTTTTTTCTACCTACTGGTATTACATTTGGTGGCAATAATGATTCTTTATTGTATTTCTTTTTAAGTGCCTTTAATCTCCTCTGATCTGTTTTACTTAATCTTTTTGTTTTTAAGAATTGATTTTTAATTGGATTATCTTCAAATGTAGAAGGTGTCTCTAATTTAAAATAAGGGATAGTATCTATAGGTACAAAAATAATTTCACCTGGCATAATAGAAAACGGATCTGAGATGCCATTGAATTTTAATATAATATCCAAACCTTCTGTTACTCCATAGTGCTTTACAGCAATCCTATCAGGTCTTACTATATCGTCATCAGATGCGATATGTTTAGCAACCATAGTATATTCTTCAGGATTAAGACTTTTAAAAAGCATAGTTGGTTGAGCCAACATCATCTTATCTCCTGCAGCACTTAGTTTTTTATTCTTAAATATTTTAAAATCCATGTTGTTTTATTATTTTATCCAGCAGACATATCAGATAGTCTACTCATATAAGGTGCATTTGTAATATTTTTTCCAGATTTACCACCGTATGCATCAGTATTGATCATTGAATCAATATCCATACCTTCGCCTTCAGACATCCATTCTGGTTGTAGATACATTCTACCTCTACCTGCATTAAACATAGATTCTATTTCAGTTTTATCTCTAGGTCTACCAGGTTTTAGTGTAATTTCTACTTTCATTTTAGTAGGAAAACCTTCAAAACCTAAAGGACCTTCAAAAGAAACGTTACTTTGTTCTAAGCATAAGTTTCCGCAAACTATAATAGGATTCATTGGATTTCCAATAGTTACATGCCATTGTCCAGTTGGATCACCAGTTAAAAATGCCTTTATAATATCTCCACCGCTTGGTCCACCCATAAGTTTCATCATTCCTCCACCTACTATGTTTTCTAGAATAGAAGAATCTCCCAGTATTTTATTTATACCTGCACCAGATGTAACGTTAGATGCCGTCTTTTTTAATTGGTCCATAAAATTACCACCCATACCTGCAAGAGTATCAGCAATAGAACCTATATAACCAGCATAATCACCTTTTGCTAATTTGGAAGTATCTCCAAATGGTTTACCTGTTTTCCCACTACCTGAGAATCTAGTGGCTCCACCCCAAAAAGGAGCGTTATTGTATGTGAGCGCTAATACATTTGATAGAGTATCCATAAACGCAACCTTTGGACTAGTACCAGGATAAGATTTAAGATCATAATGAAATGATAATTTAAACTCTTGTTCAAATTCTAAACCCTTGTCTCTAGCTAATACTTTATCTATAATATTAAGAGGTCCGAATACTTTATTAGGATAAGTTTCTTTAGCGTAATCAACATTTCCTTTGTTTTTTAAGTTAGCTGCTTGAACTGAAGTAAATCCATTTAATCCTGCTTCTATAGCACCACCTTGTCCACCTGCAGCAGAATCAATCATTCCACCAAGTGCACCTCTATCTGAAGATCTAGATTGAGCTTCTTGTATTTCAGATTTAGCTTCATTCCATTTAAATTTTGTTGTAAACTTAAGTATATCTTCTAAGTTATTACCAAGTGAAGGTGATAACCACGTAACTGCTCGAGCTAAATCAGGTTGACTTGTGTCGATAGTTTTTGCAGAAGTACCTGATTGTTGTGGAGTTAATAAATCATCTGAAACTGGATATGCAAACCTTCTAAGAGTAACTAAATAATCATTAGATATTTGTCCATAATGTTCCATTTGAATAAAATCACTATAACTATAAGAGAAACATTCCCCTCCAGTTTCTTTAGCATATTCTACTATATTCTTAGCAGTCGCATTTAATACTTTATTACCTGTACCACCACCAGACATTACTGGTTTATTATAATCTTTTCCACCAGTTGGTCCAGTAGCAAAATTTGCTACACCAGTTCTATTTGCATACCGATGAAGTGTCCATGAATTAAACAAACTTCTAGGTGCAGGACCCAAAGTAACTGTTTCTCCTTTATCCTCATACTTATCTCCTTTTTCACCACTAATAGTAGTCATTACAGAGTATGCTCTTGATTCTACACCTGTTTCTGGATATAATGAATTACCATTAGCTGCTTTACCTGTAAGATTCTCAACACTTAATGTTGTTTTCCCAGTTCCTGTAGTATCTTCTGGCTGTGCAGTTGGACTATCTAACGATCCAGGTTTAGGTACAGTAGTTGATATTTCTTTACCATTTTTAACGTCGTCATAGAAATAATGAGTAATGTCCTGACCTGTAGTAGCGTCTGCAACTGCTAGAGCTTTTTTGAAAATGAAATTTCCATCATCGATTATTGACATATGTTTGCATGTTGTTTTTTATATATATCTACCTTATGTGGTAGGATAATATATTAAACCCACTCCGCGTTGTCCATTTCGTCAGTTTCTGGTCTATATAGTAGATTATCAGACCATTTAGAATCTTTTGGGTATTTATCACCTAAAAATTTCTGTAAAGATTTTACATATTCTCCTTTGGTGTGCCAATAGAATTCTCCATCTTTATATACTGTCCTATTGACAAGCTCATATAGCTCTTTGAGTTTGAGTTCTATATGAAACGTTTGTATATTATTAAATAGCAATTCTTGCTCAGCCCGAGTTCTCGTACAGAACACAGAATCAACTACAATCATGTATTGTTTCCACTTATCACCATTAAATATATTATTCTCTATATCGGTGACAGTAGGATACAATGCTCTTTTTAAATTTATCTTGGTATCTTTGCCTTCGAAGTTTTTTATAAATCTTCCTCCAAATAAATTCTTTTTTAAAAAATATACTTGATCATAAAACTTTTTAATCCTAATCTGATACTGTGGATTGACATCTTCAAATTTAACATCATAGATAGTTGCTCTAACAGGAATTAATAAGTTTGGTTGTTGTGTAGTAGAAATAAGGGCATGAATCTGATCACCCTTCGAAAAGAGTTTGTGCTTAATCATTATCTATGAACCTAACATTGTCAAATTTACTTAAGACACCTGTTTTAGGAAAATCACATTTATTAACTACTAATAAACCTAATTCACATTCGTCTTCTATCATATCATTAATAAAATCTCTAAAACCTGTAACTGTTCCTGCACTTAAAGATTTAAACATATAAAGGATCTTGACATCCTTTCGACCATCAAGATCCCATAATACCTTTTGGATTATTTTTCTAATATAAATAGAAACTATTACATTCGAGGGTTCAGTGTTATTAGGATCACTCTTAATCAGTCGATTAAAAATGTCGTAATAAGAAACAGCCAGATCATAATCACCTGCTTTTGATAGTTTATCAAATTCTGTTCTTGTTTTACACCAAACTCCCTCTATTTTTAAATTCATGTTTTTAACATAGATCCTAGCCTCTTGACTTCACTTTCTAAAACTTGGATTTTATTTTTAATTTCGTGGTCAGTTCCCGCGTACTGTGCGCCCCAACCTGGTATGATTCTTAGTATATCTGGGTCTAGTTCAGATCCAATATCAAGTCCTAAATCAAATACTAAATCTTTAAAGAATTTTATTTGATTAGCTCTCTTCATCGGTCCTTCAAATTCATATACCTGTCTAGACTCGAATTCTTCACCACCACCATTTACATTATCATCGACTAATGTCTTTACAATTCCGTTATCTGCTGGTTCAATTCCGATACTTATCATATATTAATTTTTATTTCTAGAGACTAAAGATTTCTTAGCCCTTTGCATTAACATTCTAGCTTCCTTTTTATCTTCGCGATAAGTTTCTTTGTCTTTTACAAAGCCAATAGTTGCAGCTTCTTCTAGCCAAACCATTTCCTCTGCGTTGTAACCTATAGAGTACCAAGTTTCTTTCATACTTTCTAATTTAACATTGAAAGTTTCTTCCCATTGTTTTTGTATTTTAGTAAGTCTAATTTCTTGAATTCTTTTACCAGTCTTCATGCATTCTGCACGAAAGTTTGCTCTGATAGGATCTAAAAATGATTTCTTAGAAAGATATTTTAAAATACCTTGTTCTTTTAATTTAAATCTACGCTCTCTACGATTAGGAATTTCCTGATTGGTCTGCGTCTGTTGTGTTTGTTCTGTTTGATTTTCCGTTTGCTCTTCCATTATAGTAATTGTTTATAAATGATTCAATCTGTTGTTTTAATTCGTCTCTTAGGTTATCTATCTGATCTTCTACGAGCGCTGTAATCTCTCCGTTTAAATCCTTTTTAGTAATATCCATTTGATCTTTAAGTAGAGCATATATGTCTACTGAAGGTATGTTTACAGAGATTGGTAAATTAGCTTTGTTTTTGACACTTACCTTTTTTAGCATCTCACGCATAACATTAAACTCTGCTTCTGCTTCAGGATCTCTACGAGGTCTTACTGGAGTTGCATTCTCAGGATCTCTACGAGGTCTTACTGGAGTTGCAGCAGTAGTTATAATACCGCCAAAGTCATTAGCTAATTGATTTGCATGATTCGAAGAATCAGCTGCTATTAAAAACTCGGACATTAATGCAGAATTACATTTAGTCCCGTCTGTGAATAATGTCCACCCTTTTTCAGGTGTCGTAGTATCATCTAGTTCTACTATTTGACCAACTCTTTCTGATTTGGTCCAAACATAAAATTGTTTGTTTTCAGTATCTTTTCCCTTTGACATATATTTATTTTTGAATATTCGGAGCCATTTCATCTTCTACAAATATTTGGTTACTCTTATTATATGCATAATCTGTAAAAGGTTTAATAAAACTATGAGATCTAGGATCTCCCATGACCGCATCTGCTCTTTGCATTCTATTAAGCCAGTACTTTCCAAAGTCTTCTTCGCCTAATTTTTCTAGTTGTAGTTCTAAGGATTTTACCTCTGGTAAAATCATTTTATTAAATCCCATTTATACTTGTTTAGTTAATTAATTCTTTTTGCCACCTCTACCTGTGCTTCTAGTAGTGCTTCTAGTATTGTTAGTAGATCTTGTGTTTGTGTTTATACGAGTATTGTTATTTCTATTCGTGTTTATACGAGTATTGTTATTTCTATTCGTGTTATTGTTTATACGAATATTATTGTTATTGTTTCTATTGTTGTTATTAGACCTAATAGGAGTTATTATTGTCCTTCTTCTTGGTGGTTTAACAATTACAACTGGTGGTTTAACAATTACAAC
>Ga0307996_1000303_pt1 | contig 12983 bp, 9 predicted proteins | sample Davwhametageno35_FD_203143 | JGI IMG/M metagenome (GOLD analysis project Ga0307996, IMG submission 203143) | Marine microbial communities from Davis Island wharf, Antarctic Ocean - #35 | ecosystem: Environmental > Aquatic > Marine > Unclassified | place: Antarctic Ocean: Davis Island wharf...
GGTCCCTTGGCAGCTAAGATTTTTTACACATGAATCGTTAATGGGCCGCTCTCAGGACGAGCCATTCAGCCTTTATGGCCTAATTGCCGAATCGATTAACACAGATGAAGGCCGAACTTGGGTTGAATTCACCCTCCGTTCGGAGGCCCGATTCTCTGATGGGTCACCCGTCACTGTCAAAGATGTCATCTGGAGCTTCGAGAAATTGGGCACCGAAGGCCACCCGCGTTATCGCGGATTGTGGGGCAAAATTGCCAGTGTCGAGAAAACTGGCCCCTCCACGGTCCGCTTTACCTTCGCCGAGGAAAACCGCGAATTGGCCCTGTTGGTCGGCATGCGCCCGATCCTTCAAGCCAGCCAATGGGAGGGTTTGGATTTCGCGGGTGCAACGATTGATCAGGTTCCAATTGGGTCTGGACCTTATGTCGTCGCCGATTATGCCGCAGGCCGTTCAGTAAAGCTTTTGCGTAATCCTAATTATTGGGGGAAAAATCTGCCACTCCGCAAAGGCACCAATAATTTCGACCAAATCACTTTGGATTTTTACGGCGATTCAACTGCACTGCTTGAGGCGTTCAAAGCCGGTTATGTATCCTCTGCGCGTGAATTTAACGCAGAGCGGTGGAACAGCCGCTATGATTTTCCACGTGCAGTTTCAGGTGACGTGGTTAAGACAGAAATTCCGCATAAAAAGCCGTCCGGCATGACTGGCTTTGTTATGAATACTCGCCGCGCCCCGTTCGATGATTGGCGGGTCCGCGAGGCCCTTATTCAGGTTTTCAATTTCGAGTTCATCAATGCAGCCCTGACAGGTAGTGTTCAACCGCGCATCACTTCCTATTTCTCTAACTCATCCCTTGCTATGAAGCAGGGTGCTGCTGCTGGCCGCACTGCTGATCTGTTGGCACCTTTCGCCACTGAGATGCCCCCAGGTCTTCTGGAGGGGTATGAGCTGCCAGTTTCCGATGGGTCTGAGCGCAATCGCAAAGGTCTGCGCAAAGCGATGGGCTTGCTTAAGGACGCGGGCTGGTCTCCCGTCGAGGGCATCATGCAAAACGCGGATGGTAAGCGCCTAGAACTGACAATTTTGCTGTCCCAAGGCAGTTCGGAACACAAAGCTATTGCCGATCTATACCTTGGAGCCCTCAAACGTTTGGGGATCAAGGCGGATGTTGAGACGGTCGACAACGCCCAATACGTGCAGCGCACAGGACAATTTGATTTCGACCTCACCTACTTTCGCCGCTCCCTTTCCCTGTCGCCCGGCAATGAACAACAGTTCTATTGGGGCAGCGAAGCGGCCAAGCTTGAAGGCAGTCGCAACCTTATGGGTGCGCAAAGCCCAGCCGTAGACGCGATGGTCGACGCAATGCTGACAGCTGGTTCACAAAAGGATTTTGGGGCCGCCATTCGCGCCCTAGATCGTGCTTTAATGACAGGCCGTTATGTGATCCCGTTTTGGCAATTCACAACGGGTCGCATTGCGCATGTGAAACAGATGCAGCGCCCGGCGACGCTGCCAATTTACGGCGATGGTCCCAATTATATGCCCGAAGTGTGGTGGTGGCAGGAATAGTCTATCCCTGTCACCCCTTTTGTCATTAAAGCTTCACATCATAGCGCTAGTGATCTCGCCACCTCTGGCGCTAACCGCTTAAAAATACAGGACGATTCGTATGATACGTAAAATTGCAGCCGAAGGGCTGGGAACGGCACTTTTGCTTATTGGTGTGGTTGGCTCTGGGATCATGGGCGAAACGCTGGCAGGCGGAAACACAGCGATTGCCTTATTGGCCAATGCAATCGCGACCGGCTGTATGCTTTATGTGATCATCACTGTACTGGGCCCAATTTCTGGCGCGCATTTTAATCCAGCTGTAACGCTTGCCTTCTATTTGCGTGGCGAATTGGAGGGCAAAACCGCATTAGCTTACGTCCCAACCCAGATTATTTGTGGCATTCTAGGCGTTTGGGCCACGCATTTAATGTTTGATCTGTCAATATTTCAAAGCTCCACGACATTGCACCGCACAGGTCTATCCCAATGGTGGTCAGAGGGTATCGCGACGTTTGGGTTATTGTTCGTGATCTTTGGCGGCCTCAAGTCACGTCCCGAGGCTGTGCCAACCCTTGTCGCGATCTATATCACGGGCGCGTATTGGTTCACATCATCAACCAGTTTCGCCAACCCTGCTGTAACAATAGCGCGTGGCTTCAGCGATACGTTCGCAGGCATATACCCCGGTCATATCGCGGCTTTTATCGTCGTACAGGTGATTACGGTCCTGATCGCACATAAATTGCTGAAGCCATTGTTATCAGACGGTCAATGAATTGATGTGACCCACAAAATCGACGCATCCTCGTCACTGAGTGAAACAACATTGTGCCCCATTGTCGCGTCGTAATAAGCACTGTCACCGCGTCGCATATCAACGGGTTCGTAGAACTCCGTATATAGACGCACGACACCTGTCAGCACATACATGAATTCTTCACCTTCATGGCGCACCCATCCGTCAAATTCATCCATTGAACGGGCACGCACGCGGGCGCGGTAAGGCAGCATCTTCTTTTGGGTCAGAGTTTCAGCGAGCAACTCATGTTCATAAGTTACAGTCGCGGTTTCGTTGCCTTCGCCGTTTTTGGTAACCGCCATGCGGCCACCAACTTTCTCTTTAGCAGGTGGCGTAAACAACTGGGGCACGGAGATTTCCAAACCCACAGCCAGTTTTTTCAACGCATCATAGGTAGGCGACATCTGCCCGTTTTCGATCTTTGATAAGGTCGAGCGGGCCAATCCAGCTTGCCCTGCCGCCTGTTCCAAAGTCCAGTCACGGGCTTTGCGCAATTCACGTACACGTGCGCCTAAATCAAGTGGCTCACCTGTTTCGTTCGAACCACTTTCGCGGGCAATCTGAATAAGGGATTTTGGGTCTTTGGATGTCATTTCTGATCTATAGATCGCACGTGCCAACCTTGCAACGCAAAGGCTGTGTCTCAACGCCTAGCCAGCGGCCTTGCCCAAGGTCTTGCAAGGTGCGCTGACACGGGTTAGCAAACTGATATGCTATCGATATTTGATAACGGGCCACATGCGCCCTGCCCAATGCCGTTTAATATGGCCGCACATGTTTTGGGTCAAAGCGCTTTCACTCCAGACAAAATTGCATTGCAGGTTTTGCATCATGATCGCAGTGAGAACTGGACCTACAGCGATCTTGAAACCGCCGTACGTGGTATTGCGACGGGCCTCTTGGATAAGGGTGCCATTGCCGGTGATCTAATTCTGATGCGGCTGGGCAATACCGTTGATTATCCATTGGCATATCTCGGCGCACTGGTCGCAGGATTGGTTCCAATACCAACCTCTGCTGCTTTGACAAAGCCAGAGGTTGCGCGGATTATCGATGAGCTGTCCCCAAGATTAATCCTGCGCGACACAGATGTGGCAAGCCCTTCCACCAACAACCAAATCAATTTGGCCCAATTGCAAGCCATGCGCCACCTTCCCGCTGCCTCCTATCATATGGGGGATCCAGAACGGTTGGCTTATGTGGTCTATACCTCTGGCACATCGGGAAAACCACGCGCAGTTGCTCATGCACATCGCGCAATATGGGCGCGCCAGATGATGTTTGAAGGTTGGTATGGGTTGCGCCAAGATGATCGCTTGCTGCACGCAGGTGCGTTCAATTGGACTTATACAATGGGCACTGGCCTGATGGACCCTTGGACCATTGGAGCCACAGCGTTGATACCTGCCGCAGGCACCGCTTCAGAAAGGCTTCCGGCATTGTTGGCCTCAAACAATGCGACAATCTTCGCCGCGGCCCCCGGTGTTTATCGGCAATTTTTAAAAGGAAAACACCCTTTAGATTTGCCTGCTCTTCGGCATGGACTAAGTGCCGGTGAAAAGTTGCCAGCCAGCACCCTAAGTGCGTGGACGACTGCGACAGATACACCGATTTTTGAAGCATACGGCATGTCAGAATGTTCGACGTTTCTATCTGGTAGCCCTTCAAAACCGGCATCAGCAGATCGATTGGGTCAGCCCCAAAACGGCAGACGCTTGGCGATCCTCGGACCAGATGGGCCTGTTACACGCGGGACGGAAGGCACCATTGCCATACATCGCCACGATCAAGGGTTGATGCTTGGATACTTGAACGCAGCAGATGAAACGGCAGCAAAAATGCAAGGTGACTGGTTTTTGACAGGTGATCAGGGAGTGATGTTTGAGGATGACCAAATCAGCTATCTTGGGCGTGATGATGATATGATGAATGCTGGCGGCTACCGCGTTTCACCGATAGAGGTGGAACAAGGATTTACTGGTGCCCACGGGATCACAGCAATCGCGGCAACCCAAGTTGAAGTTAAGGCCGACACGCCTGTGATCGCTGCATTTTATACTGCCCCAGCAGTAATTGACGACGCCATCTTACAAGCCCATGCAATGGCAAACCTTGCCCGTTACAAGCAGCCACGGCTCTACATCCACGTCAATGCCTTACCGATGGGCGCAAATGGTAAAATCCTTCGGAAGGTCTTGCGCGACGGGTTTGGCACAACAAGGAACTGATCCCTCGCACGTCGAAGATTTATAAGTTAAAGAGCGTGCGAGACGCTAATTCTCCAGACCCCATGAGGCCAAAATGACTGTTCAACCCATCAAGCTCGATATTATGTCAGACCCAATTTGCCCTTGGTGCTTTATCGGGAAGGCTTATTTGGACAAAGCATTGACGGAGCACCCAAATCATCCGTTTCAAATTGAATGGCATCCGTTTCAATTGAACCCTGATATGCCAGCAAACGGTATGGGACGTCGCGACTACCTTGAAGGCAAATTTGGCGGTAAGGACGCCGCGGTTCGGGCCTACGCCCCCGTCGTCGAAAGCGCCAAGACCGCAGGTGTTTCCATCGATTTCGAGGGCATGAAACGCACCCCAAATACGATCAATGCACACCGCCTAATCCACTGGGCAGGCATTGAAGGACGTCAAACAGCTGCAGTCTCAGCCTTGTTCAAAGCTTACTTTACAGATGCACGTGATATTGGTGACGTTGAAGTGCTTGCCGATATTGCGGACAGCGTCGAAATGGATGCCGCCGTCGTGACACGTTTATTAGGTACTGATGAAGATTTGACAGCAATTCGAGATCGTGATGCGCACAGTCGCAAGATGGGGATCAGCTCTGTCCCCACCTTCATAATCGCAAATCAACATGCTGTTCCAGGTGCCCAACCCCCAGAATTATGGGCGCAAGTGATCGCGGATTTGGCAGTACAAGCAAAAGACAATTAGTCAAAACAGCAAAGCTACTGTGCGGAAAAGTGACTATTCAAAAATTAACTATTTTCAATCATAGGTAAATGCAACATACTATCCTGACGCGTATTAGCGTCTTAGTGGAATTCAGGTATGTTGTTAGCACAAAACCAATTTATGGGCCGTGGTGAGTTTATCGCTTTGATGGCGATGATGTTTGCAACGATTGCTTTTTCTATTGATGCGATGCTGCCAGCAATTCCACAAATTGCCAACGAAATCGCTGGCGGTGATAGGGCAAAAGCAGCTTGGGTTCTGACTTCATTTGTGGCTGGGATGGGGCTCGGCACTTTCTTCGCAGGTCCGTTGTCTGATGCTTTTGGGCGCAAAGTTATCGTTTACGTTGGTGCCGTTATCTACATTTTAAGCGCATTGGCTGCCTGGGCAACATCCTCCTTGGAATGGATGTTGATAGCACGTTTCATCCAAGGCATTGGAGCCTCTGGCCCACGCGTTGTGTCACTTGCTATCATTCGTGACTTGTTTGTTGGGCGTGAAATGGCGCGTATTGTTTCCATCGCAATGACGATTTTCATCCTTGTTCCCGCCATTGCACCGGCCTTGGGTGCGCTAATCATCAACTTCTTTGGTTGGCGCAGTATTTTTCCTGCTTTTGTCGTATTTTCACTAATTTCTGTCATCTGGGTCGGCACCCGTTTGAACGAACCACTGCCCCCAGAAAACCGTCGCCCAATGCGTATTGGCCTAATGATCGATGCGGTTAAGCAGATAGTGTCCAATAAGACTGTACGCCTGTCAATCGCGATGCAAACGCTGATGCTTAGCATGTTGTTTTCAACCCTGACAATGATCCAACCAATCTATGACGACATCTACAATCGCCCTGATACCTTCCCGATTTGGTTTGGCGCAATTGCGTTGCTGTCTGGTGGATCAAGCCTGTTAAACGCCTTTATCGTCACACGTTTTGGCATGCACAAAGTCATTACTTGGAGCATTGCACTACAGGTTCTCATCGGTGCCATCGTTTTGGTAACAATGTCGTCGATCTCAACCGACGGTTTCTTTGTTTTCATCTTTTGGCAGTTCTGCTTGTTTGCGCAGGCTGGCCTTACCATTGGCAACCTCAATGCTATTGCAATGGGGCCGATGGGTCACGTGGCCGGTATGGCAGCATCTATTGTCGGCGGAATTTCGACTGTCGCTGCTGCACTCATCGCCTCCCCTGTCAGCCTCTTGCTCGGTGAAACGCCATTACCATTGATCATTATCGTTTTGATATTGGGCGTCCTTGCCATCATCCTGATGCGGCGCATCAACCAGATTGAAAACGCCGCTTAGGTCTTTTTGCGCTTCTTCTCCGCCACAACTTTTTCAGCCAAATCACGGGCAATAGCAAAAGCGCCTTTGATCTTATCTGAATCCTTTTTCCAATCCCGCAGAACCACGATCTTATTGTCCTTAACCTTAGCGGTGCCACCTTCGTTCTGGATGAAATCAACCAAACCCGTGGGTGATGCGAACTTGTCATTGTGGAATTGGATCGTTGCCCCTTTTGGCCCACCATCCAATTTAGCAATGCCCGCTTTCTTACACATGCTTTTAATCCGCACGATCAACATCAGCGTGTTCACTTCACGCGGAAGCGTACCAAACCTGTCAATCAACTCAGCTGCGAAGCCTTCCAACTCAACCTTGGTGCTCAGACCACTCAGGCGTCGGTAGAGGCCCAAACGCACGTCCAAATCGGGTACATAATTTTCTGGGATCAAGACTGGCACACCTAGGTTAATCTGCGGGGCCCATTGATCGTCATCCTCTGACAGACCTTCCAATTGGCCAGACTTAATCTTGGCAATCGCCTCTTCGAGCATGGATTGGTAAAGTTCAAAACCAACGTCGCGCATCTGGCCAGATTGTTCTTCACCCAGAAGGTTCCCTGCCCCGCGAATATCCAGATCCTGTGACGCTAAGGTAAAGCCAGCGCCTAAGGTATCCAGCGATCCCAACACGCGCAGTCGCTTTTCAGCAGTCGCCGTCAACTTCGCACGTGGTTTCGTCGTGAGGTAAGCATAGGCCCGCGTTTTAGAACGCCCAACCCGTCCACGAATTTGATAGAGCTGGGCAAGACCAAACATATCAGCACGGTGCACAACCATTGTATTGGCCGTTGGAATGTCCAAGCCGGATTCAACAATCGTGGTCGCAAGCAACACATCGTATTTGCCGTCGTAGAATGCGTTCATTCGGTCATCAAGCTCGCCTGCTGCCATTTGGCCATGTGCAATGATATAAGACACTTCCGGCACGTTATCTTTCAGGAACGCTTCGATCTCGGGCAGATCAGAAATGCGCGGAACGACATAGAACGACTGCCCACCACGATAGTATTCTCGCAACAACCCTTCGCGGATGGTAATTTTGTCAAACTCACTGACATAAGTCCTGATCGCCAAACGATCCACTGGCGGCGTCCCGATAATAGACAGATCACGCACACCAGTGAGAGACAGTTGCAAGGTCCGTGGGATCGGTGTGGCGGTCAGGGTCAGTACGTGAATGTCTGTACGCATCTGCTTCAGGCGTTCCTTGTGCGTCACGCCAAAATGCTGTTCCTCATCAATGACCAACAGGCCAAGATTCTTGAACCGGATGCCTTTTGCCAACAACGCGTGGGTGCCTATTACAATATCAACAGTGCCGCGTGACATGCCATCACGGGTCGCATCAGCGTCCTTTTTCGACACAAAACGGCTAAGCTGGCGCACCTCAATTGGGAAACCACGGAAACGTTCAGAAAAGGATTTGAAGTGCTGACGAGCCAACAAAGTTGTCGGGGCAACGATAGCGACCTGCCCGCCTGACATCGCAGACACAAACGCCGCACGCATTGCAACTTCGGTCTTACCAAAGCCAACATCACCGCAGATCAAGCGATCCATCGGGTTTCCACTGGTTAGATCATCGACGATATCATCAATAGCTGTCAGCTGATCATCGGTTTCGGAATAAGGGAAGCGCGCACTAAAAGCGTCCCACATGCCCGCAGGCGGTTCCATAACAGGCGCACGGCGCAACGCGCGTTCAGCCGCAACACGGATCAGTTTCTCGGCCATCTCGCGAATGCGTTCTTTAAGACGGGATTTTTTAGCCTGCCATGCGCCGCCCCCAAGACGATCCAACAAGCCCTCTTCATGGCCATACTTGGACAGTAATTCGATGTTTTCGACCGGCATATACAGCTTCGACTGCTCTGCGTATTCAAGCAGCAAACATTCATGTGCTGCACCCGCAGCCGTGATGACTTCCATGCCCGTATAACGACCAACACCGTGGTCCACGTGCACAATCAAATCACCCGGACTTAGGGATTGCGTTTCGGTCAGGAAATTGGCCGCGCGTTTCCGTTTCTTCGTTGCGCGGATCAACCTATCACCCAAGACATCCTGTTCGGAAATTACTGTCAGATCAGGTGTTTCGAACCCATGTTCTAATGCCCAAACAGCAAGATGCAGGCCACGCTTCCCGATCCGAGAAGCGTTAGTGATCGGGATGACTTCGGACAGTCCTTCTTCTTCAATCAGGCCCGTCAAACGTTCCCGCGCACCTTCAGAATAACTGGCAATTACAACAGGTTTTTCTTGAAGTTTCACTTTAAGATATGACGCTAGTGATTCGAAAAGACTAATACTTTCTTGCTGACGCTCCGGTGCGAAATTCCGACCTATACGCCCGACAGCATCCGTCACACCCGGGCCAGTTGCTTGAGACAACGCCCCAAATTGGATCACACGTCGATCTGCAATCGCACGTTCCCATGCAGCATCATCCAGATACAAACCTTGCGGTGTGCAAGGCTTGTAAACGCTATCATTCTTGGATCGGTTTTCCATCGCGAGACGGCGTGTTTCGTACTGATCTTCAATCCCGTCCCAACGGGCCAGACGCGCGCCAGTCGTCTGTTCGTCTAGCGTTATGGTCGCTTTGGGCAAGTAATCAAACAATGTCTCAAGTTCGGCATGAAACAGCGGCAACCAATGTTCAGCCCCTTGATGTTTGCGCCCTGCGCTGATCGCCTCATATAGCGGATCATCGGTTCCAGCAGCTCCAAACTCTAGCCGATAGTTCTGGCGAAACCTTGTTATAGCGGGATCATCTAAGATCACCTCGGATACAGGAGCCAGTTCAATCACATTCAGTGTCGCTGTCGTACGCTGGGTTGCCGGATCAAACCGTCGTGCCCCATCCAACACATCCCCGAACAAATCAAGCCGTATAGGACCAAGATCACCAGGTGGATAAATATCGATGATGCCACCACGCACAGCATAATCGCCGGGTTCCATCACGGTTGGGCTTTGAACAAAGCCCATGCGCACCAAGAAGTTGCGCAAGCCTTTTTCATCCACGCGACTGCCAACAGTTGCCGAAAACGCCGCTTCTTTTAGCAAAGCACGCGCAGGAAGGCGCTGTGTGGCACCGTTCAGGGTGGTGAGCAGAACAAACCGATCAGGCATCCCATGAACAAGGGCCGCAAGCGTTGCCATCCGCTGCGCAGAGATATTGGCATTGGGCGACACCCGATCATAGGGCAAACAATCCCACCCCGGAAAAACAATGACAGGCAAATCAGGTGCAAAAAATCGCAACGCGTCCTGCATTGCCACCATACGCTTATCATCACGCGCTATGTGGCAAACAGGGGTGCCGCTTTTGTCCATCTCTTGGAGGATCAGTTGGGCGTCAAAACCTTCTGGTGCGCCAGAGATGGTGATTTTGGAGTGCGTGCTCATCTAGCGGCCTTGCATTATATTTCTATAGCGATCTGTGGCGATCAGCAATTCTGTCAACCATATATGGGTTATTGCAACAAAATTAGATCGCGCATGTTCCAGAACATCCCCCAAAGGGCCGTTACAAAAATCGCAAACATACCAATAACTTGAATGAAAATCCGATGACGATTCAACAGCTTATAAAGAGGCGCACCAGAAGGTTGTTCAATCTGATAAAGACGCGCAGTCGAAACATTTAACATCCCGACCAGCGTCATTGGGAAGCCCAACAAGAACACAGCTTGGGCGAATTCAATCCAATAGTAAAAACCCAAAATACCTAAGCCTGTTAATAGAAAACAAACAAAGGCCAGCACCCAAAGCCCCGAAATATTACTAATGTAAACCAGCCGATTACAGTTAATCCTAACAAGGTCTTCTAGATCCGCCTCGGCATCGCCCCCAAAGCGGCGGGCGCGTTGGATAAGGTCGTTGGGCACACCAAGAACCCAATGACTTGCAGAGGACCAGACAACAGCCAGCCCAATCCAAAACCAAAGGTTTGAGAACGAGCGCATGTCGATGATTTCAAAGAGAGTTTGCGTAAGGTTCAACGCGGCAGCCTTTTGTGAGTTTCCCGAATAGATCGAAAATATTTCGCCTATTCTAACGATGCTTTGCGACAATTCCTACCCTTGCAGGGTGCAAAAATCCATGTCAGCAATACTATGTACCTAAAAGGTGAACAGACATGCGCCCAACAATCGCTCAATTTCCTGCCGCACGCCTACGTCGTGCCCGGCAATCGCCCGCTATTCGCGCCCTAACACGGCAGAATGGCCTAAGTGTTGATGACTTAATTTGGCCTGTTTTTGTGCGCAGCGGCGAAGGAATTGTAGAACCGATCCCTTCGATGCCAGGCGTTCTTCGCCGTTCGGTTGATAAGATCGTCGAGGCAGCCCTTGAAGCCGCTGATTTGGGCATCCCTGCTATCTGTATTTTCCCCTACACTGGAATTGAAGAACGCACAGAGGATTGCGCCGGTGCGTGGGATCCAGAAAACCATTCCAACCGCGCAATTCGTGCGATCAAAGCCGCAGTCCCAGAAATCGCCGTCATGACGGATGTTGCTTTGGACACCTATAACATCAACGGTCACGATGGATTTGTTGAAAATGGCGAAATCGTCAATGATCGCACGATCGAGGCACTGGTGAAGATGACGCTTGCCCAAGCTGAAGCTGGCGCAGATATCATCGGTCCATCCGATATGATGGACGGACGTATCGCTGCGATGCGCACCGCGCTTGAGGCTGCAGGTCATCAAAACGTGATGATCCTAAGCTACTCGGCAAAATATGCATCGGCATTTTATGGACCTTTCCGCGATGCTGTTGGGGCGTCAGGTGCATTGGTTGGTGACAAAAAAACCTATCAAATGGACCCCGCCAATTCGGATGAAGCCCTGCGACTGATTGAACGGGATTTATCTGAGGGTGCGGATATGGTCATGGTCAAACCCGGCCTGCCCTACTTAGACATCTGCCGCCGGGTAAAAGACACGTTTGGCGCACCTACCTATGCGTATCAGGTAAGCGGCGAGTACAGCATGATCAAAGCCGCCGCTCAAAACGGCTGGATCGATGAAGAGCGGGTGATGATGGAAAGCCTTATGGCATTTAAGCGGGCCGGTTGCGACGGGATCTTGACCTACTTTGCCCCAGCTGCGGCCCGCGTTTTGGCGTCACAGCGATAAGTCGCGCAAACTTTGCTGATAATATGCTTGTGACGTGACAATGCGTCACAATCGGCGTATATCTGCCAATAAGACTGGAAAATCCGGCGAGCAGTGTTCAAAATTACAGGCGGTTAACATGACCAATACGAATTTCTCGCGCCGCGCATTCGCGCTTGGCGCTTTAGCTACAACTACGGGTGTCGCAGCCTGTGGCAATGGGGTCGGTGGACGCGGCTCCGCCCTCATCGATGCAAGGGTACAGTCAACTCTGCAAGAGATGTACCGCAGCTATCCCAATACAGCTGACCTAGCCAACAAAGCCAACGGCATGTTGGTGATGCCGCTGGTCACAGAAGCCGGCTTTGGGCTTGGTGGTGCTTATGGACGTGGTGCACTGACAGTTGGCAATACGACGGTGGATTACTATTCGGTCACCAAAGCATCCGGTGGCTTTCAGATTGGCGCACAACAATATGCCCACGTTTTGTTTTTCATGACAGAACAAGCACTTACAGATTTCCGCCGCTCTCCCGGTTGGGCAGCTGGTGCGGATCTTGAATATGTCATTTCAGACAAAGGCGACAGCCTGAACGCAGACACAACAACAGTTCTATCACCTGTTTTGGCAGCCGTATTTGGCCGCGCAGGTCTGCGCTTTGGAGCGACCCTAGAAGGTACAAAGTACACGCGTATCATCCCTTAGACTCGGGAGTTATGTTTTAAACAAACAAGAAACGCCACCAGCTAATAGAAGTTGGTGGCGTTTCCTTTTTACAGGCTTTGCTTAGTTTCAGACCAAGATTAAAGTCGTTTGATCAAGCTGGATGTATCCCAACGTCCACCACCCATTTTCTGAATGTCTTTGTAGAACTGATCAACAAGGGCTGTCACAGGAAGGGATGCGCCAACTTCATCCGCTGTACTTAGGCAAATCCCCAAATCCTTGCGCATCCAATCGACGGCAAACCCGTGATCAAAATGATCGTCCAACATCGTCTCGTTGCGATTTGCCATTTGCCAGCTGCCGGCAGCGCCTTGGCTGATCACTTCAACAACGGCACGACCATCAAGTCCTGCTTTTTGGGCAAAATGAAGCGCCTCTGAAAGCCCTTGAACCAAACCGGCAATCGCAATTTGATTGCACATTTTGGTCATTTGACCAGCACCCGAATT
>Ga0307996_1000305_pt1 | contig 12941 bp, 12 predicted proteins | sample Davwhametageno35_FD_203143 | JGI IMG/M metagenome (GOLD analysis project Ga0307996, IMG submission 203143) | Marine microbial communities from Davis Island wharf, Antarctic Ocean - #35 | ecosystem: Environmental > Aquatic > Marine > Unclassified | place: Antarctic Ocean: Davis Island wharf...
TTGAAGAGTGGAATGGCAATCTTTTGGTCGGAAGTTTGAAGTTTGACTACATCAGCCGACTGTCACAAACGAATGGCGAAATGAAGGAAGTGGAAAAGTTATCTTCAGCTGAAACCAGCCGTGTTCGAGATATCCAAACGTTAAGCGACGGGAGTATTTGGTTTCTTAGCGTAGGAAATGGGGCCTTGTACCGGATCAGCCCAGAATAGCCGTTTGGTGCGAGGCGCTGCCTCGCGCTCCGGGGATATTTGAAGGCCAAAAGAAATTGTGGCTGTGCGAGCAGCTTGTGATTAATTCCGTGGTACTTTGACGAGTGAAAGTTTTAGTAAGAGCTTAGCAATATTACTGCAAACTGCACCTTTGCTGCTTATATCGAAAGCCGCCCCGCATGGCTGCCACGTTCGCGGTAGGGTGTCGTGTCGTAATGCGCCCGGTAGCATTTGGAGAAATGCGATGGAGATGCAAAGCCGCAGGCAAGGGCCACGTTGATCACACTCATATCGGTTTGCATCAGCAGGTTGCGCGCTTTTTGTAGTCTTAATTCCATATAATAGCGTTTTGGCGAGCGGTTTAGGTAGCGTCTGAAAAGCCGTTCCAATTGTCGTGTCGACATGCCGACGTCTTTGGAAAGGGTTGAAGGGCTGATCGGCTCTTCGATATTGCTTTCCATGATCTGGATTACTTGGCTGAGTTTGGGATGTCGTACGCCAATGCGGGTTGGCACAGACAGGCGTTGGGTGTCTTGATCGGTCCGGATCGAGGAATAGATCAGCTGATCAGCCACGGCGTTTGCTAGGTCTTCGCCCAGATCATCCGCAATCAATTTTAGCATCAAGTCAATCGAGGACGTGCCACCAGCTGTTGTAAGCCGATTGCCGTCGACAACAAAAACCGATTTGGTCAACTCAACCTCTAAAAACTCTTCTGCAAAGCTGTCATGATTTTCCCAATGTATCGTGGCCCGCTTTCCATCCAGCAACCCTGCTTTAGCCAACGTAAAAGCTGCCGTACATAGACCTGCGACGGGCAAGCCTTTGCGGGCCTCACGTCGAATCCAGCCAAGCAGCTTTTTGGTCGTGAATTGTTGGATGTTGATACCGCCACAAATCATGATGGTGTCATCGCGCGACACCTCGTCAAGATCGCCGTCAACCTTAAACACGCTGCCAGCAGAGCACCGCACCTCTTCACCACCTTCACCAATGATACGCCATTGATAGGATTCGCGACCAGACATGCGGTTTGCAATCCGCAGACTTTCGACGGCTGAGGCAAAGCTGAGAAGTGTGAAATCTTCTAGCAAAACAAAGACATATCGCTTTGGCTTCGTTTCAGGCTCTATCTTGGTGGCCATGCGCGGATTTAACATCGCGGCTTTTCCTTGATGGGGGCGCGGTTGCGCAAACTGATTAAGACCCACAATGTGGACCGGCTGACCAACCTTGGTCACGCCACGGTCTTTGCGTCAAGTGCCGTCAATTGACATATGGTCACTTCAATCAAGCTTTTGTATAGTCATGCATTCAATACGACCCACAATGGGTCAAAAACGGAGAAGACAGATGAGCGATTGGACCAAATCAAGCTGGCGCAACAAGCCACGGATTCAGATGCCCGATTATACGGATGCAGCCGCCCTTAGCGCTGTTGAAGCGCAGCTGTCACAGTATCCATTGTTGGTTTTTGCAGGCGAAGCCCGCCGCCTGAAATCACATTTGGCTGCGGCGTCCCGCGGGGAAGCATTCTTGTTACAAGGCGGCGATTGTGCCGAGGCCTTTGACCAATTCAATTCCGACAGCATCCGCGATACTTTTAAAGTAATGTTGCAGATGGCGATGGTCTTGACCTTTGGCGCCAAAGTACCGGTGATTAAAGTTGGCCGTATGGCTGGTCAATTCGCCAAGCCGCGCAGCGCCAACACCGAAACAATCAGTGGTGTTGAATTGTCTAGCTACCGTGGTGACATCATCAACGGTTTGGATTTCACGCCCGAGGCTCGGATTCCCGATCCTGCGCGCATGTTGCAAGCGTATACCCAGTCGGCTGCAACGTTGAACTTGTTGCGTGCATTTTCGACCGGTGGTTTTGCGGACATGAAGCGTGTTCATTCTTGGACACTTGGCTTTACGGATGGGCAAGAAGCCCAGAAATATCGCGAGCTTGCTAACCGTATTCAAGACACCATTGATTTCATGGGTGCCGCTGGGATCAACTCTGATAGCACACATGAATTCGCTTCAGTTGAATTTTACACCAGCCATGAATCACTTCTGCTGGAGTATGAAGAAGCATTGACCCGTGTCGATTCTACATCCGGTAAGTGGTTGGCTGGCTCGTCGCATATGATCTGGATTGGCGATCGTACGCGCCAGCCTGATGGTGCACACGTCGAATTCGCTAGCGGTGTTCAAAACCCTATCGGCTTGAAATGTGGTCCGACGACAACGGCTGAAGACCTGAAAGTTCTGATGGCTAAGTTGAACCCGGAAAACGAAGAAGGTCGCCTGACATTGATCGCTCGCTTCGGCGCAGGCAGTGTTGGGGATCATCTGCCACGTCTGATCAAAGCCGTTAAAGAAGAGGGCGCGAATGTGCTTTGGACCTGCGATGCGATGCATGGCAACACGATCAAATCGTCCACGGGTTATAAGACACGTCCGTTCGAATCTGTCTTGCGTGAAGTCCGTGAGTTTTTTGGTGTGCATCAAGCGGAGGGCACAGTTCCTGGCGGCGTGCATTTCGAAATGACAGGCCAGGACGTAACCGAGTGCACAGGCGGTGTACGTGCTGTGAGCGACGAGGATCTATCTGATCGCTACCATACAGCCTGTGATCCACGCCTGAATGCGAGCCAATCGCTGGAACTTGCCTTCTTGGTTGCTGAAGAACTGTCAGCGCGCCGCATCGAGGTTCAAGCCAAAGCAGGCTGACAAAATTCAATACTCAATTAAAAAGGGGCGGCGCTCATTGAACGCCGCCCCTTTTTCGTCTTTTGTAAGTGGTTTTAATCGTTGTTCTTAATCAACCGTAGATAAGGTTTCTGAGGTCGTTTTGACGTGCTTGTGTAATCAGTTTGCGATTCGCTAAACCCTTTAATTGTATTTGTATCTGAGACTGCTTCTGAGTGTCGGCTGGCATCAGCAGTCGTATTTGTCAGTGGACGGATTTTAGTACCAACCACGTCGAACCGTCGTGGTTGATTGCCCATTTCGCCGCGCGCGACAAAGCACCCTAAAACCCGGCTAACATCGCCAAGATCGCTTTTAAGCGGCAATAACAACATACGTGCGTCCATAGCCGGTTTGTTGCGACCAACTTCGGCCGACAGGCGTAATTCGCATACTGAGGGGCGTTGAAAGACCTCCTCAAGCATGTCACCCATCTCGCGTCGTCCGTTGGGTGTGATGAACGACGTCAACGGCATCCCACGCACTTCCATTCCCATCAGGTTGTTCAGGTGACTGCCCGCGATACGTAAACGGGCCATGCCGATAGCGATGCGTTCCAGAACAAAAGTAAATTCCAAAGCACTTTCAATCCCACGTGGATCTATTTCAGACCGTTTTGGCATTTGCCGGGATCCGCGCAAGGCTTCCCAATACGCCTCAATTTGTGAAAGTGCGGAGAAGCCTGCGTCTGACCGGTATTCCATCATTTCAAAAACATTCCGTTCGTTTAACTTGTCCATCGTCTTCCATCATCATTAAATTACAGCTTTTCCCACTTTTCGGGAATTTAGAGTTGATGAAACCTTAATATATTAACTTGAAGTGGATATGGTGGTTAAACTTAACAAATGGTTAATGTTGGACGCTTCCATACGAAACCTTGTACGGTTCCATCAGGGGGTTGCGGCAAATGTCGCAATATCGCACTGCAAAGCGAAACATCGAATAGGACATCTACATGCTCAAATCTATGACCGGTTTTGCATCTGCGACGGGGACTTTGAACAGTTGGAGCTGGGCGTGGGAGTTGCGCAGTGTAAACGGCAAGGGGCTAGATTTACGCCTGCGGGTTCCAGATTGGATTGACGGGCTTGAGATCGGTTTGCGTAAAGCCTTGAGTGCTGTTGCTTCCAGAGGAAACGTGACCCTTTCATTGCGGATCACTCGCGAGGAAGAGGCTGGGGGCACGCTGTCGATCAATGCTGGCGTGCTACAATCGGTTCTGGACGCGATGGCCGTGATCGAGACGCAGGCGATGGATGCGGGGCTGTCATTAGCCCCTTCAAAAGCGTCTGATATTGTTGCCATGCGCGGTATTTTGGATCAAAAAGCATTAGGCGAACAAGACACCAAACCTTTGTCTAAAATGTTATTGGCTCAAGCGAATGAATTGATCTCTTCGTTTGATGCGATGCGACAAAGCGAAGGGGATGCCCTTGCGAGAGTCCTGAAAGGACAATTGAGCGAGATCGAAATCTTAACAACATCAGCCAACGAAACGGCCAAATTGCGGGCCGTTGATGTGGCTGCAACCTTGCAACGCAATATGGCGAAGATCATTGCAAATACGGACAACCTTGATCCGGATCGTGTGGCACAAGAACTGGCATTGCTCGCGGTTAAAGCTGATATCACTGAAGAGATTGATCGTTTGGCAGCGCACGTCAAAGCCGCAGAAACCTTGCTAGCCGAAGATGGGCCTGTTGGTCGCAAAATGGATTTCTTGATGCAAGAATTCAATCGCGAGGCCAATACCTTATGCTCAAAGGCACAAAATGCGGAACTGACACGCATCGGTCTTGCACTAAAAGTGTTGATCGATCAAATGCGTGAACAAGTCCAAAATGTGGAGTGATCAGCGATGAATGACCGCAATGACCGTCGTGGCCTTTTGATTATACTCAGTTCGCCCTCGGGCGCTGGCAAAAGCACCTTGGCCAAGCGCCTGCGTGTTTGGGATCCCGAATTGGATTTCTCTGTCTCCGCCACAACCCGCGCACCGCGCAAGGGCGAAGTTGATGGTGCCGATTATCATTTTCTTGAGGAACAGGTTTTCAAGGGCATGGTCGCAGATGGCGAAATGTTGGAACATGCACACGTCTTTGGCAATTTCTACGGCTCGCCGAAAGGCCCGATTGAAAAGACCATCGAGACGGGTCGCGATGTGTTGTTCGATATTGATTGGCAGGGGGCGCAGCAAATTACCAACTCTGCCCTTGGCACGCATACATTATCGATCTTTCTGTTGCCGCCCTCGATCATCGAATTACGCAACCGTTTGGAAAAACGTGGTCAGGATGACCCCGAAACCATTGGCCGTCGTATGGAAAAAAGTTGGGACGAAATTAGCCATTGGGGTGGGTATGATTTCGTTTTGGTCAACGATGATCTGAACGCCACTGAAGAGCAGCTAAAGACTATCATCACTGCAACCCGTTTGCGCCGTAGCCAGCAACCACAACTGACCGACCATGTGCGCAATCTGCAAACTCAATTTGAGGAAACACCATGACAATTTATGCCTTGGGCGATGACGCGCCGCAAATGCACGTCGACACATGGGTCGCGGCGGATGCGAATCTGATCGGCAAAGTTGTGATGGAGGAGGGGTCTTCTGTCTGGTTCTGCTCAACCCTTCGTGCGGATCACGAGATCATTTTGGTAGGTGCTGGTACAAACGTTCAAGAAAATACTGTGATGCATGTGGACCGTGGCTATCCATTGACTATCGGGACAAATTGCACGATCGGCCATAAGGTCATGCTGCACGGCTGCACCATCGGCAACAACACTTTGATTGGCATGGGGGCCACTATTTTGAACGGCGCTAAGATTGGCGACAATTGTCTTATCGGGGCGGGGGCTTTGATCACTGAGGGCAAAGAAATCTCGGATGGGTCGTTGGTTATGGGCGCACCAGGCAAAGTTGTGCGCCAATTGGATGACCAAGCGATAAAGATGCTTGAGGCCTCAGCGCTGCACTACCAAGAAAACATGCGCCGGTTCCGGGATACGCTTAAGGTGATTGGATAAGGAACCACGTCTGTTATGCAAAATGATGTGATCCAAGTGTTCCTTGATGCTGTCCCCATGCCTGCAATGGCTATTGATGCAGAAGGAAAAGTCGTTGCATTGAACCCCGATGGGGTAGCCTTGTTTGGCACACAGTCGCTTCATCGCAGTTACATCACCATGATGCGCCAACCTTCGGTGCTAGAGGTTATTGAAGAGACCTTGAGAGACGGCAAACAACGCGAAGCAAGCTACCAAAGCACTCTGACTGGGACCGAAACCACGTTTGGCGTTAGCTGTCGTGGGATTAATAATGGCGCACAAGGTGCTGTAAGCCATGTGATTTTGTGCTTTCAGGACGTAACCGACATTCATCACGCGGGCCAAATGAGACGCGATTTTGTGGCAAATGTCAGCCATGAATTACGGACACCTTTGACGTCCATGATTGGCTTCATCGAAACCCTTAGCGGGCCGGCCCGTGAAGACGTAGCGGCGCGCAAACGTTTTCTACCGATAATGTTGGGTGAAGCAAATCGTATGAACCGTCTTGTTGGTGAATTGCTGTCGCTTGGCCGTGTAGAAGTCGATGAACGGGTCAAGCCGACAGGGCAGGTGTGCCTGAATGATATTTTGAACGAAACCTTAGATGCAATCAAACCCCTTGCCGACAAGGGGAACGTGACCCTTAAAGTTGATTTATTACCCGAACCTTTGCACCTCATTGGCGACAGTGATCAACTGCGCCAAGTTTTCACCAACTTGATTGAAAACGCGATCAAATATGGCAGTGACGGTAAATGCGTTACGGTCCGAATGACCCTTTCATCCCGTGACGAGGCATTGCGTGGCCCTGGGTGCCGCATCGAAGTGATTGATTACGGCGTGGGCATTGCTGCAATCCATTTACCCCGGCTGACTGAACGGTTTTACCGTGTTGATGACCACCGCAGCCGCGAATTGGGCGGTACCGGCCTTGGCCTCGCGATTGTGAAGCACATTGTAAATCGCCATCGCGGACTGATGCGAATCCATAGTACGCCAGATCTTGGAACAACCTTTGCCGTTATACTGCCCACGCAGCTAAATGCTGATCAATAATGGCCGTTCGCTAGTTTTTGACCCTATTTTTATGCCCTGATCCACAGTTGTCATAAAACCGTTACGTAATCGTCACAAAAGCATAGCAACCGATGCCTAGATGCTGGTTCAAGGTCGCCATGGGGGCGACCAGATTACGAAGTCACTTCAGGAGACAATTATGTCATTTGTGAAACTTACGACGTCAGCGCTGGCCATTGCCGCCATGTCTGCAACATCCGCCGCTGCGCGTGATCAAGTTCAAGTTGCCGGTTCTTCAACCGTGCTGCCATATGCATCCATCGTCGCCGAAGCTTTTGGCGAAAACTTTGAATTCCCGACACCCGTTGTCGAATCTGGTGGTTCATCCGCTGGTCTGAAACGCTTCTGCGAAGGCGTTGGCGTAAACACCATCGATATCGCAAATGCATCTCGCAAGATTAAATCGGGCGAATTGGAAATCTGCGCCGCAGCTGGTGTGACGGACATCATCGAAGTGCGTATCGGCTATGACGGTATCGTTTTCGCATCTGATATCGCAGGCAACGCATTCGCGTTCACACCAACAGACTGGTTCCTCGCCCTGTCTGACACGATTTTGGTGGACGGCAAAATGGTTGCCAACCCGAACACAAATTGGAGCGAAGTGAATGCGTCTTTCGCAGATCAACCGATCCAAGCGTTCGTACCCGGCACAAAGCACGGCACACGCGAAGTATTCGAGGACAAAGTGATCCTAGAGGGTTGCGAATCAACTGGCGCATTTGACGTGCTTAAAGCGGCAAATGGCGACGACAAAAAAGCTGCTGAAAAAGCCTGTATTGCGCTGCGCAAAGACGGCAAGTCCGTGGACATCGACGGTGATTACACCGAAACTTTGGCGCGTATTGAGAGCAACAAAAACGGTATCGGCGTGTTCGGTTTGGCATTCTACGAAAACAACACCAACAAGCTGCAAGTTGCGACAATGTCCGGCATCGTGCCCTCCACGGAAAGCATTTCAACTGGTGAATACCCAGTGTCACGTCCGCTGTATTTCTACGTTAAGAAAGCGCACATCGGCGTCATCCCAGGGCTGAAGGAATTCGCTGAATTCTTCGTTGCGGACGAGATTGCAGGCCCAGATGGTCCATTGGCAGAGTACGGTCTGGTGTCTGACCCAGAATTGGCCGACACGCAGACTTCTGTTGCTGATGAAGCGGTCATCGGGACGGGTTCATAAGTTACTTAAATCAAATATGAGGTCGCCCAAACACATGGGCGGCCTTTGCCACGTCTAAAAACAAGCCAATCAAAAATCGCCGGAGCGGAAAATGAGCACGACAGGTCTACTCGTCATAGCGGTTTTGGTTTTGACAATATTTGGCTATTTTATGGCCAGCAACCGCGCCATCGCAGCCGCAGGTGGAGATCGCCGCAAACTACATTCCCTACCAGCGTATTACGGGTCGAACGCTGCGATGTTCACGGCGATCCCTGCATTGGGTGTTCTGGTCCTTTGGTTGCTTGCCCAACCGATGATGATTGACCGCAGTGTGCTCAGCACCATCCCAGACAGTATTATCACTGAAGGATCATCCGCAGGTTTGGTTATGAGCGATGTGCGCCGTGTGGCTGATGGCCTTGACTTGGTGGTAAGCGAAGATGTGATGAGTGCAAACGACGTCTTGGCCCTGCAGACTGGGCAGACAGATATACGTGCATTGCTTGCCAGTGTGGGTGCCGCCGTTGGTGCTGATGTAAAATCCGAAGTTTTGGAAGCCGCCCAAAAGTACCGTAAACAAACCACCACGGGTCAGCTTTGGATGGCTGTCGTCGTTGCGACGCTGGCACTGATTGGATTTGCGATGTCGGTGATGGCGGCCAAACCAGATTTTCGCGCGCGAAACACGGTCGAACGTGGTATGTTGGCGTTGTTGATCTTTGCGGCATCGTTGGCGGTTTTGACAACCGTCGGGATCGTCTTTTCGATGTTGTTTGAATCGATCAACTTTTTCCGCCTGCACCCTTGGACCGACTTCTTCTTTGGAACATCTTGGGCCCCAAATTTCCGTGGGGACAGCGATCTTTCAATTCTGCCGCTGCTGTGGGGTACTCTGTATATTTCGTTTATCGCGCTGACTGTTGCGGTGCCCGTTGGTCTGTTCGCCGCGATCTATCTTAGCGAATATGCGGGATCAAAAGTGCGCTCTGTCGCAAAACCGCTACTGGAAATCCTCGCTGGCATCCCGACTATCGTTTATGGTCTGTTCGCACTTTTAACCGTTGGTCCGACGTTGGTCCGCATCTTTGGGCGCGGTGAAGAGGGGCTGTTGGGCGTGGAGTGGATGAGCGGCGCAACTGCCGTCCTAACTGCAGGCCTTGTCATGGGGATCATGCTTATCCCATTTGTGTCTTCACTGTCGGATGACATTATCAACGCGGTGCCGCAATCTTTGCGCGATGGGTCCCTTGGCCTTGGCGCAACGCCGTCCGAGACAATCCGTCAAGTTGTGTTACCCGCGGCCTTACCGGGCATCGTTGGTGCGATCTTGTTGGCCGCGTCACGTGCGATTGGCGAGACGATGATCGTGGTTCTGGGGGCAGGGGCGATAGCCAAGTTTTCCGCCAACCCACTAGACGCCATGACCACAATCACCACTCGAATTGTCAGCCAATTGACGGGTGACACCGACTTTTCCAGCCCAGAGACGCTGGTGGCCTTTGCCCTTGGTTTGACCCTGTTTGTCTTGACCCTTGGCCTTAACGTGATCGCGCTTTACATCGTGCGCAAATATCGGGAGCAGTACGATTGACCGACGCAACCCAAATACCTGAGACCAAGAGAGCGTCCTTGCTGCAGCTTAATGCGTGGACCCGCCGTCGCAATGCAGCAGAGACGCGGTTCAAAGCCTATGGCATGATCGCGATCGCAATTGGATTGCTGATGCTGATAATCCTTGTGTTCAATATCATCTCGCGTGGCTCGGGGGCCTTTCAACAGACCTTTGTGACGCTCGAGGTTGAGTTGCTGGCCGATAAGCTGGACAAAAAGGGCAACCGGGATATTGAGGACATAAAGAAGGTATCGACCTTCGGATATACGCCTTTGCTTAAGAACGCGTTTGAGGAAAAGCTAACGGCAGCCGGTATTGAAACTGAACTGAAATCGAAGGATTTGGTTGGTATTCTATCCAAAAGTGCAGCCGCCCAACTGCGCAATTTTGTGATCAACGATCCCAGCCGAATTGGTGACAGGGTTGAGTTCGAATTTCTTGCGTCGTCCCGTGTGGATGGGTATTTGAAAGACCGTGTTAGCCGCGATAGCATCGCAAATGACAAGAATATCTCGGCTGAACAGCTTGATATCGTCGACGTGCTGATGGCCAACGGCAGTTTGAAAAAACGCTTCAACCTATCTTTCATCACTGGATCGGATGCCTCTGACGCACGACCCGAGGCCGCCGGTATGGGCGTCTCCATGATTGGCTCGCTCTTTATGATGATGGTTGTGTTGGTGCTGGCCTTGCCTATCGGCGTGGCCGCGTCGATCTACCTAGAGGAATTCGCGCCAAAAAACTGGATCACCGATATTATCGAGGTCAATATTTCCAACCTCGCCGCCGTGCCATCGATTGTGTTTGGGATCTTGGGTTTGGCTGTGTTTATCAACTACATGCACCTTCCCAACTCCGCCCCGTTGGTTGGTGGTTTGGTGTTGACGTTGATGACCTTGCCGACAATTATCATCTCGACACGGGCCTCCCTAAAAGCTGTGCCTCCGTCGATCCGAGATGCGGCATTGGGGGTAGGGGCCTCAAAAATGCAATCAGTGTTCCACCACGTTTTGCCACTGGCAGCGCCAGGCATTTTGACAGGTACGATCATTGGTCTTGCCCAAGCCTTAGGTGAAACGGCACCGCTGTTGTTGATTGGCATGGTTGGCTTTATTGCGTCGAATCCGCCCGACAGCATCGCAGCAGGATTGATGTCGCCGAACTCTGCCATGCCAGCGCAAATATATGAGTGGGCAAAACGCGCAGACCCAGCATTTTACGAACGCGCATGGGGTGGTATTATCATCTTGTTGGTTTTCTTGGTTGGCATGAACACAATTGCTGTCATCCTGCGCCGCCGCTTTGAACGTCGCTGGTAAGGACATAGTTATGAACGATATGAGTGTAGTAGACAAAGACGTGGAGAACGCCGTGGACAACAAAGCCATTAAGATTTCAGCACAAGACGTGCAGGTGTATTACGGCGACACCCATGCAATTAAGGACGTCAGCGTAGATATCGATGACAAGACCGTAACTGCGTTTATCGGGCCATCAGGTTGCGGAAAGTCCACGTTTTTGCGCTGTTTGAACCGGATGAACGACACGATTGATATCTGTCGGGTGACCGGTGATATTCGAATTGACGACGAAGATATCTATGACAGCCGTGTTGACCCAGTGCAGTTGCGGGCCAAGGTTGGGATGGTTTTCCAAAAGCCAAATCCGTTCCCAAAATCTATCTATGACAACGTGGCTTACGGCCCACGTATTCACGGTCTCGCACAGAACAAAGCCGACCTAGATGACATCGTTGAGCGGGCGTTACGCCGTGGCGCAATCTGGAACGAAGTGAAGGACCGACTGCAATCACCCGGCACGGGGCTCTCTGGTGGTCAGCAACAGCGTCTGTGCATCGCCCGCGCAATTGCAACGGAGCCTGAAGTGTTGTTGATGGACGAACCATGTTCGGCGCTTGACCCGATCGCCACTGCACAAGTTGAGGAATTGATTGATGAACTGCGTCAAACCTATTCGGTCGTAATCGTCACACATTCCATGCAGCAAGCCGCGCGCGTCAGTCAAAAAACCGCATTCTTTCACCTTGGAAACATGGTCGAATATGGCGAAACGGGGCAGATTTTTACAACCCCTAAAGACCCACGCACTGAAAGCTACATCACCGGCAGGATCGGGTAGGGAGAACAGACCATGAGCAACCAACATATTGCATCAGCATTTGACCGCGATCTTGAAGCTATCCAAACCAAGATTATGAAAATGGGTGGCCTTGTTGAGGCCGCCATTTTGGAAGGTGCTGTGTCGCTAGAAACCCGTGATGAAGAACGGGCTGAAAAAGTACGTGCTGCTGACAAAATCATTGATCGCCTTGAAGAAGAGATCAACGAGGACGCAGCACGTTTAATCGCATTACGCTCACCAACAGCAGGCGATCTGCGCATGGTGTTAGCTATTATGAAAATAAGCGGCAACCTTGAGCGTATCGGTGACTATGCAAAAAACATGGCCAAGCGAACAGGCGTTTTGTCCCAAATGGCACCAGTTAATGACAGTGCAGGGGCTTTACGCCGTATGGCAAAAGAGGTGGAAAAGATGCTGAAAGACGCGCTTGATGCCTATATTCACCGCGACGCTGAACTGGCTTACAGTGTTATTGAGCGCGATAGTGACGTTGATCAAATGTACAATGGATTGTTTCGCGAATTCCTGACCTTTATGATGGAAGATCCGCGTAATATCACGGCCTGCATGCATCTTCATTTTATAGGTAAAAATATCGAGCGGATGGGAGATCATGTAACGTCCATAGCAGAGCAGGTCGTATACTTGGTTACAGGTGAACATCCTGACGAGGCGCGTACCAAATCAGACGTTACATCGACTCAAAAAATCTAATTTTCTGAACTGGAGAATTGTTTATGTCAGCGGATCAACCCCACGTGCTGGTTGTTGAAGATGAACCTGCACAGCGTGAAATATTGGTCTACAATCTGGAAGCCGAAGGTTTCGCCGTCAGCCGATCTGACAATGGCGAAGACGCGCTGATCCTTATCCAAGAAGATATGCCTGACGTTATTGTTTTAGATTGGATGATGCCACGCCTTAGTGGGATTGAAGTTTGTAG
>Ga0307996_1000306_pt1 | contig 12906 bp, 9 predicted proteins | sample Davwhametageno35_FD_203143 | JGI IMG/M metagenome (GOLD analysis project Ga0307996, IMG submission 203143) | Marine microbial communities from Davis Island wharf, Antarctic Ocean - #35 | ecosystem: Environmental > Aquatic > Marine > Unclassified | place: Antarctic Ocean: Davis Island wharf...
TTAAAATGCTCAAATTTATACTGATTATAAATAAAGTTAAGTTTTTCCTGTTTAAAGTACCTTAATATTTGATTTTCAATTTTTAAGAAATTATACTAAAAATTGGAGCAAATCTGGGTTATCATTTAAATAATCTCCAAAGAAATTATGCTCTTTCATTCTTTTAATTAAAGGTGCCAAATCCTTAGAAGATAGCAACTCTAAACCAACCACAGCAGACCCATTTGTTCTATTATTCTTCTTGGTATATTCAAAATGGGTTATATCAGCATTAGGTCCTAAAATTTCTACTACAAACTCTTTTAGAGCTCCTGCTCTTTGAGGAAACTTTACAATAAAGTAATGTTTTAGATTAGCATATAACATGGCTCGCTCTTTAATTTCTGGAGTTCTTGTGATATCATTATTACTTCCACTCACAATGCAGACAACATTTTTTCCTTTAATTTCATCTGCAAAAAAATCTAAAGCTGCAATACTTAGCGCACCTGCTGGCTCTACAACTATTGCATCTTTATTATATAAGTCTAAAATAGTCTGACAAACTTTACCCTCAGGAACTGTTATCATATCATGCAAATTTTGCTGACATATAGCAAAATTTAAATCGCCTACTCTCTTAACAGCCGCGCCATCCACAAAAGAATCTATTGTATCTAAAGGAGTAATTATTTTATTTTTAATTGAGGTTAACATTGAAGGTGCTCCCTCTGGTTCTACTCCAATAATTTTTGTTTTTGGAGATAATTGCTTAAAAATAGATGACAAACCAGATGATAAACCTCCGCCACCAACAGCTACAAAAACGTAATCAATTTTTTTTATTGTCTGTTCTAGAATTTCTAAACCTACCGTTGCTTGCCCTTCAATAACTTTTTCGTCATTAAAAGGATGAATAAATGTTTTATTTTCTGCATCACATGCTTTTTTAGCAGCATTAAAAGCATCATCAAAAGTATCTCCTTCAATGACCACTTCAATAAAGTCTTCACCAAACATTTTTACCTGATTTATTTTTTGATTTGGCGTAGGTGAAGGCATGAAAATAGTTCCTTTTATCTTCAGTAATTTACAAGACAAAGCTACGCCTTGCGCATGATTACCTGCACTAGCACATACAATTCCACATTTTTTTTCATCTATATTTAAAGAAGACATTTTATTATAAGCTCCTCTAATTTTATAAGAACGTACTACTTGTAAATCCTCTCTTTTAAACAGAATAGTTGCATCAAATTCTTTTGAAAAAGTAACATTTTGATTTAACGGTGTTTTATAAGCTACACCTTCTAAATTCTTAGAAGCTGCTTTTACGTTTTCTAAACTAGGAAAGTAAATTTGTTTCTTTTGCATGGGACGAATATAAAAATAAAACCTACCAGGGTGTTGATTCTAATAGGTTTTTTTTGATTCCTATTTACATGGGAATTATAATTTTATTTGACACCTAATAAAAAAATATTAGGAACTTTTTTACATTAAAATCTTTATTTAGTTATGCCGATTTTATGACCTTCATTGCTGTCATAGAAGCTCTTAATTTTGCCCCTACAATTTCTACCGGATGGTTTCTAATAATAGCATTAACTCTAATCAATTCTTTATTATCAACAGCATTACCATCTGTAAATTTATTACCTATAAGATCTGTTGAAACCGTCTTCATAAAATCTGTTAATAAAGGCTTACAAGCATGATCAAATAAATAACAACCATATTCTGCAGTATCAGAAATTACACGATTCATTTCAGCCAATTTCATTCTTGCTATTGTATTTGCAATTAACGGCGTTTCATGCAAAGACTCGTAATAAGCAGATGCTTCTATAATTCCAGAATCTGTCATTGCTTCAAAAGCCAATTCTACACCAGCTCTAACAAAGGCAACTAACAAAGTTCCATGATCAAAATATTCTTGTTCAGAAATTTCTTGCGTTGTAACTTCTTGCTTCTCGAAAGCAGTTTCACTTGTTGCAGCTCTCCAAGTTAATAAGTTTTTATCATCATTTGCCCAATCTTCCATCATGGTTTCAGAGAAGTGACCTGTCATAATATCATCCATGTGTTTTTGAAACAGCGGACGCATAATATCTTTTAGTTCTTCAGAAATTTTAAATGCTTTTACTTTTGCAGGATTAGACAACCTATCCATCATATTAGTAATCCCTCCATGCTTTAAAGCTTCCGTTACCGTTTCCCAACCATACTGAATTAACTTTGCAGCATATCCCGGTTCAATTCCTTCTGCTACCATTTTATCAAAAGATAAAATTGCACCTGTTTGCAACAAACCACATAAAATAGTTTGTTCTCCCATTAAATCAGATTTTACTTCTGCCACAAAAGAAGATTCTAAAACACCCGCTCTATGACCTCCTGTTCCAACAGCATAAGCCTTTGCTTGCGCCCATCCTTTATTTTCTGGATCATTTTCTGGATGCACAGCAATTAAGGTTGGCACTCCAAATCCTCTTTTATATTCTTCTCTAACTTCAGAACCAGGACACTTAGGAGCCACCATAATTACGGTTAAATCCTTTCTAACCTGTGTTCCTTCCTCAACAATATTAAAACCATGCGAATAAGATAATGTTGCACCTTTTTTCATTAATGGCATTATTGTGTTCACAACATTAGTGTGTTGTTTGTCTGGAGTTAGATTTAATACTAAATCTGCAGAAGGAATTAAATCTTCATAAGTGCCCACTAAAAATCCGTTTGAATTGGCATTCACAAAAGAAACTCTATTTTGATCAATAGCTGCTTGTCTTAAAGCATAGGAAATATCCAAACCAGAATCTCTCATATTCAATCCTTGATTTAAGCCTTGTGCTCCACAACCCACAATAACAATTTTCTTTCCTTTTAATGCACTTACTCCGTCCTCAAATTCTGAAGCATCCATAAAACGACATTTTCCTAATTGTTCTAATTTTTCTCTTAATGTTAGTGTGTTAAAATAATTTGACATTTTTATTTATTTAGTTGTTGTATGTTTCTAATAATTCTGAAATTTTCATTTCTTCTTTGGTTACTGCAATTAAACCCGAACGCGTGTATTGCATAATACCAAAATCACTTAACTGATTGTGCAATGCTACTATTTCTTCTTTTTTTCCTGATTTTTCAAGTACAAAAAACTCTTTATTAACAGTTACAATTCTTGCGTTACTTTCTTTAATGATATTCTGAATTTGACGTTCTTCAAATAACAATTCAGATTTAATTTTAAATAAACCAGAAATTTGATAAATAATTTCATCAAGATCGTGGTAATATGCTTTAATTACCTCAACCTGTTTTTCAATTTGACCAATAATTTTCTTCACGTTATCTTCTGCCATATTTACAACAATTGTAAATTTAGCAACCTCTTCAATTTCGGAAGGAGAAATATTTAAACTCTCTATGTTAATATGTCTTCTCTGAAAAATTGCTGAAATTCTATTTAACAAACCTATGTTGTTTTCAGTATAAACTGATATTGTAAATAGTTGTTTTTCTTTGTTCATCTTATGCTAATCTTATTTCTGAAACACTTGCTCCAGAAGGAACCATTGGAAATACATTTCCTTCTTTCTCTACACAAACTTCTAAAAAATAAGCTTCTTTACTTTCCATCATTTCTTTGACGGCATCTGCTAACTCTTCGCGTTTTGTAACTTTTTTTGCCTTAATATAATATCCTTCCGCAATGGCTACAAAATTAGGATTCACCATCTCTGTAGATGCGTAGCGTTTTTCAAAAAACATCTGCTGCCATTGGCGAACCATTCCTAAAAAATCATTATTTAAAACTACAATTTTAACCGCTGCTTTTTGCTGAAAAATAGTTCCTAATTCTTGAATAGTCATTTGATAACCACCATCACCAGAAATTGACACAACTTCGCGATCTGGCGCTGCCATTTTAGCACCAATAGCTGCTGGTAAACCAAAGCCCATCGTACCAAGACCGCCAGAAGTAATATTACTTTTTGTTTTATTAAATTCTGCATATCTACATGCAATCATTTGATGTTGCCCTACATCTGTAACAATGGCAGCATCTCCTTTACTCTGAATATTAATTTCTTTAATTACTTCACCCATAGTCAATCCTTCTTTCGTTGGATGGAGATCTCCTTTAATTACTTTTTCATATTCAATTTCATATAAATCTTTAAACTGTTGATGCCATTCTTTATGAATATTGGTATTAATTAATGGTAAAATAGCTTCTAGAGTTGCTTTAGCATCTCCTAAAACTGCTACATCTGTTTTTACATTTTTATCTATTTCTGCAGGATCAATTTCAAAATGAATCACTTTTGCTTGACATGCATATTCATCTAATTTACCTGTAACTCTGTCGTCAAAACGCATACCAATTGCAATTAAAACATCACATTCGTTAGTTAACTTATTTGGCGCATAGTTACCATGCATACCTAACATACCTACATTTAAAGGATGAGAAGTTGGCAATGCTGAAGCCCCTAAAATAGTCCAAGCCGCTGGAATTCCTGCCTTTTCTACTAACGCTTTAAATTGCGCTTCTGCTTCACTTATAACAATACCTTGACCCCAAACTATTAATGGTTTTCTAGCCTTATTTATGATTTTCGCAGCAGCCTCTAGGGTACCTGTTATCGTTTTTGGAATTGGAACATAACTTCTTACTTTGGTACATTTTTCGTAACAAAAATCGAATTTTTCAAACTGTGCATCTTTTGTAATATCAACTAAAACAGGCCCTGGTCTTCCAGATTTTGCAATATAAAATGCCTTTGCTAAAGCTGCTGGTATGTCTGCTGCTCTAGTAACTTGACAATTCCATTTTGTAACTGGTGTAGAAATACCAACAATATCTGTTTCCTGAAAAGCATCGCTACCTAATAAATGGGACGCCACTTGCCCAGTAATACATACCATTGGTGTAGAATCTATTTGTGCATCTGCTAAGCCTGTAACTAAATTGGTTGCTCCAGGGCCCGAAGTTGCAATTGCAACCCCTACTTTTCCAGAAATTCTTGCAAAACCTTGTGCAGAGTGCGTTGCACCTTGCTCATGTCGCGTTAAGACATGGTGAATTTTATCTTGGTATTTGTATAATTCATCATACACCGGCATAATCGCGCCACCAGGATAACCGTAAATTATTTTTACGTCTTCTGCAATTAAACACCTAACAATCGCCTCACTACCAGATATTCTTTCGGTAACTTTTGCTACTTTTTCTTGATTTTTTATGGTTTGTGTTTCCATAGTATTTATTTTAAGGCCTTACTTGCGTAAGAATAATATTTTATTTTATAAATCTGTAACACATCCTTTAGATGCTGACGCTACTGTTTTTGCATATTTATACAAAATTCCTTTGGTGTGTTTTAACGCTGGTGAAACCCATTTTGCTTTTCTTTCTGAGATTTCTTCATCAGAAATTATAACATTAATAGAATTATCTTCTGCACTAATTCTAATTTTGTCACCCGTTTCTAAAATTCCGATGGTTCCTCCAGACTGTGCTTCTGGTGTAATATGGCCAACTACAAAACCGTGTGTTCCTCCAGAAAAACGACCATCTGTAATTAAAGCAACAGATTTACCTAAACCCGCTCCCATAATTAATGAAGTTGGTTTTAACATTTCTGGCATCCCTGGTCCACCTTTTGGACCAACATACCGAATGACGACTACATCTCCTTTCTCTACTTCTCCTGCAACAATACCTGTGTTTGCAGCCTGTTCACCATCATAAACCACAGCTTTTCCTTCGAAAAGCAATCCTTCATTTCCTGAAATTTTTGCAACTGCTCCTTCTGTTGCCAGGTTTCCATAAATTATCTGAATATTTCCTGATGATTTTAATGCTTTATCTTTTGGGTAAATTACATCTTGTTCATCAAACTCCATTGGGGCAACACTTGCTAAATTATCTGCTAATGTTTTTCCAGTAACCGTCATACAATCTCCGTGCAAGTATCCATTATCTAATAAATATTTCATGATTACTGGCGTTCCGCCAACTCCGTGAACATCTTCCATTAAATATTTTCCAGAAGGTTTTAAATCTGCAATTAGTGGCGTTCTATCACTTACCCTTTGAAAATCTTCTAGGGTAAATTCTATGTCTGCGGCATGTGCGATAGCTAAAAAGTGCAATACTGCATTTGTAGATCCGCCCAAAGCATTTACAATAGCAATTGCGTTTTCTAAAGATTTTTTAGAGATAATATCTAAAGGCTTTAAATCTAATTCTAATAGGTTTTTTATGGCCAAAGCTGTTCTTTCTGACTCAGATAACTTATTCGGATTCTCTGCTGGAATTGAAGAATTATATGGCAATGCAAAACCCATACATTCTATAGCAGAAGCCATTGTATTTGCAGTATACATTCCGCCACAAGCTCCTGCTCCCGGAATAGCTCTTTTTATAATCTCTCTATATTCGTCTTCTTCAATTTCTCCTGCCATTTTTTGCCCTAAAGCCTCAAAAGCAGAAACTATATTTAATTTTTTTCCTTTGTAATTTCCAGATGCAATAGTACCACCGTACATCATTATTGATGGACGATTTAAACGTAGCATTGCAATAACAGCTCCTGGCATATTTTTATCACAACCAACAACAGAAACTAAGGCATCATAACTTTGAGCATTCATAACTGTTTCAATAGAATCTGCAATAATATCTCTAGAAGCTAAAGAGTAATTCATACCAGAAGTTCCCATTGAAATTCCATCTGAAACTCCAATTGTATTAAACCCTAAACCAACTAAACCCGCAATTTTACTTTCCACTTTTACCTCTGCTGCCAAATTGTTTAAATGCATGTTACAAGGGTTACCATCATAACCGGTGCTAGCAATACCAACTTGAGCTCTGCTCATATCTTCATCTGTTAAACCTACTGCATACAACATTGCTTGTGATGCAGGCTGAGATTCATCTTGTGTTAATCTTTTGCTGTGTTTATTTAATTCCATTTATTGTATTCTTCAATTTAATGACTAAATTAACATGTTTCTGTATTTTATTGAACAATATTCAATACTAATGTTTAAATTCATGTCTTAAAAAAACAAGTTAAAAATCTAATAATAAGAACATTAACTATTTTTAATTATGACATTCAACACCTTAAAAAACTCCATAAAAAAACCTTCCATTTTAGTAGAAGGTTCATTTATAAAAATATAAATAGTACTTCCTTATCGCATCTTAATAATGAAGTTAATTTTAGAAATAATATTTAATACTTGTTTGTTCATTTATAATTAGAAAAATCTTTGGGACACCTAATTTGTTTTTTAAATAATTGTACTCTGACCTGCATGAATATTCATGAAGTTTAAATTACTATCTTCTTGGTTTAGTATATAATCTACAATAAAATCGCCTACTTTAGAAGTAGAAGCTGGGTATTTATTTTTACCTTTTATATCTTCGGTTGTAATATTTAAAACTAAAGATTTTTCTACTGCTCTTTCTATTGCACCTGCTTCTTCATCTAAACCTAAATGCTCTAACAACATGGCTGCCGACAAGATAGAGGCTAAAGGGTTAGCTATATCTTTGCCTTTTGCTTGCGGAAAAGAACCGTGAATTGGTTCGAATAATGCATTTTCTTTACCAATTGAAGAAGAGGCTAATAAACCGATTGAACCTCCGATAACACTAGCTTCATCTGATATAATATCTCCAAATAAATTTTCTGTAAGAATTACATCAAACTGTTTTGGATTTAAAATGATCTGCATTGCTGCGTTGTCTACAAATAAATACTCTAACGTAACATCCTTATATTTTTTTGAAATTTCTGTAACTGTTTTTCTCCATAAACGAGACGTTTCTAAAACATTAGCTTTATCTATTAAGGTTACTTTTTTTCTTCTGGTTTGTGCCGCTTTAAAAGCTAAATGCGTAATTCTAGAAATTTCGTTAACAGAGTAAGAACAAATATCTGTAGCTGTCTGACCATCTGCACTCAACTTTTTGTTTCCAAAATAGATACCACCCGTTAATTCTCTGTAAATAATAATATCTGTTCCTTTAATAATTTCTCTTTTTAATGGGGAGTTTTTTATCAAACTATCATAAGCCTTTACAGGTCTCACGTTACAGAACAAACCTAAATCTTCTCTTAATTGCAAAAGGCCTTGTTCTGGTCTTATTTTTGCAGTAGGGTCATTGTCATATTTAGGATCTCCAATAGCCCCAAACAAAATAGCATCTGCATCTTTACAAATTTTAATCGTTTCTTCTGGTAAAGGAACTCCCACAGCATCAATTGCACAGGCACCCATTTGAGCTTCCTTATATAAAAATATATGATTATACAATTCTGCAATAGCCCCTAATGCTCTTTTTGCTTGATTAATTACCTCTGGTCCAATACCATCTCCCGGAATTACTGCGATTGTATATTTCATAATATGTTGCTAAAAAAATTTTAAGTTGTAAGAATTTCAGAAACCTTATTAACTTCTTTCATAATGTTATGAATGTCTTCATCTTTTACTTCTTTCTGATTGTCTGCTATCACTAAAAATGCATCGTAAGTAACATCTAGTTGTATTTTTGTCAATTCATAACCAATCTTTTTTGCTCTATAAGCCAAAGCTGCTCTTCCACTTCTTGCAGTTAAAACAATAGCACTTTCTGTAACACCAACATCTTCAGGATCCATAATTTCATATGTTTCTCTGTTTTTTATAACACCATCTTGATGAATTCCAGAGCTATGTGCAAATGCATTTGCACCAACAATTGCCTTATTGGGTTGCACTGGCATTCCCATGCTCTCACGAACTAAAATACTCGTGTCATACAATAATTTTGTATTCACACTTGTTTCTAAGTTTAAATAAGGATGTTGTTTTAATACCATAACCACCTCTTCTAACGCCGTGTTTCCGGCGCGCTCTCCAATTCCGTTGATTGTACATTCAATCTGACGCGCTCCATTGATAACACCAGCAATTGAATTGGCAGTTGCCAAACCTAAATCGTTATGACAATGACAAGAAAGAATTACGTTTTCTATACCTCTTACGTTTTCACGCAGAAATTTTATTTTTGCACCGTATTCATCTGGTAAACAATACCCTGTTGTATCTGGAATGTTTAGCACAGTTGCACCTGCTTTTATAACTGCTTCGCAAACCTTAGCAAGAAACTCATTATCTGTTCTTCCTGCGTCTTCTGCGTAAAACTCTACATCCTCTACAAAACCTTTTGAATACGCAACAGCATTTACAGCACGTTCAATTACCTTTTCTCTAGTAGAATTAAATTTAAATTTTATATGAGAATCACTCGTTCCAATACCTGTGTGTATTCTGGGAAATTTAGCGTATTTTAATGCGGCTGCCGCTACTTTTATATCATTTTCAACAGCTCTAGTTAAACCACAAACAGTTGCATTTTTTACAATTTTTGAAATTTCAGTAACTGATCTAAAATCTCCCGGGCTAGAAACCGGGAAACCAGCCTCTATTACGTTCACCCCCAACAAGTCCAACCTCTCAGCAATTACTAATTTTTGATTTGTATCTAACTTACACCCAGGAACCTGTTCTCCATCTCTTAGTGTTGTGTCGAAAATTTGTACTTGATTGTTTAGCATAATTTCTATAAAGATTGTACTTATTATAAATCAAATATATATCTTGCATAATCAATATAAGAATCAACTTCTAATAACAAACGATTTCTAAATCAAATCATCAATAATTAAAAAATTGATTATCAATAGATTATGAGCAAAATCATTACATCCGCCAATCAACAAAATGATGCTCTTTTTGTTCTTATTAAATCTTTAACCAAATCTGAAAAGAGACAGTTTAATCTCTATGTAGGAAGGCTTGGAGGTAATATTGATGCAAAATTTTTTTCTTTATTTAAATTCTTAGAAAAGTTAAAAATATACGATGAAAAAGTAATTATTGGCAGCGGAATTGTTTCTAAACAGCAACTTTCTAATCTAAAAGCACATTTATACAAACAAATATTAATTAGTCTACGTTTAAATCCTGCACACAAAAACGTGCGAATTCAAATTAGAGAACAATTAGATTTTGCAACTGTTTTGTATCAAAAAGGGCTGTATAAACAAAGTCTAAAACTCTTAGAAAAAGCTAAAAACATGGCTTTAGATAACGAAGAAAAGAACATTGCATATGAAATTGTAGAATTAGAGAAAGTAATAGAAACACAATATATTACAAGAAGTTTAAGTAATAGAGCAAATCAATTATCTGTGCAGGCAAAAGAATTAAGTCAGCAAAATGTAATTGCCAGTAAACTCTCTAATCTATCTTTACAATTATACAGTCATCTACTACAAAATGGCTATGTAAAAAACAAAAAAGAAGTTGAATTTATTCAAAAATATTTTAATGATAAAATGCCAAAATATGATTTTAAAACTTTGGGTTTTAGAGAAAAATTGTGGTTAAATAAAGCACATTTGTGGTATAGCTTTTTAATTCAAGATTTTTTACTGAGCTACAAATATGCAAGCAAATGCGTTAATTTATTTAATAGCCCTAAATTAATAAACATACATCCTGTTTTTTATTTAAAGTCTAAAAACTACTTACTAGAAGCTTCTTTTTTAGTTCAAAAAACTTCGACATTTAAAGCAGAATTAATTGCCTTTGAAACAGAGATTGAAAATCAAGAAATTCCTTTAAATACAAATACAGAATTACTTATTTTCATGTATTTATATTCAAATAAGCTGCATTTACATTTCTTAGAAGGCACTTTTGACGAGGGAGAATATTTAGTAGACATTATTAATGATAAAATTGAAAAGTATAAAAACAGATTAGACAATCATTATATCGTTTTGTTGCACTACAAAATCGCTTGTTTATATTTCGGAATGGGCAAAAATAAGTTATGTATTCTCTATCTGCAAAAAATCATACGTTCTAAAAACCTAAATGCCGCCGAAGATTTGCAGTGTTTTGCACGTATTTTAAATTTAATTGCACATTATGAATGTGGTTTAGATTATGATTTAGAAAGACAGTTTGTAGATACATATAAATTCTTACTCAAAATGGAGAACTTACAAGAAGTGCAAAAAGTTTTTCTCACATCTATTAGAGACTTAAGTGACGTTTTTCCGCATGAAATCAAGAACGAATTTAAAAAAATTCATAAAAAATTAAAAAAGTTTGAAAACCATCCATATGAAAAAAGAGCATTTTTATATTTAGATATTTTATCTTGGTTAGAAAGTAAAATTCAGAACAAACCCATCTCAATAATAATTAAAGAAAAAGCAAATCTATTTACTAAGTAATTTCAAATTTGAAATTTTTCCTATTTATTTTTATCAATATCACATTAATTGGGATATTTCCTAAAATATTTTATAATACTTAAGCACAAATTAAATATTAATAATACTTTTGTCTTGTGAGTATTTTAAATTTCTTAGTAAAAACATTTCTAACCATTACTGTGGTTTGTATTTCTATGGATACCACTGCACGCATTTCTTCAGCTATCATTACCCTTTAAGGGTTCTATATATTCATATCAATTTAGGTCATCAATAATTTCGAAAATTATCGGAATACACTCAATAAAAAATAAATTTCACAAACTATTCATTACTAATGAAAGTATTAAAATTTGGCGGTTCATCTGTCGCAAATTCAGAAAACATAAAAAAAGTGCTAGCCATTGTTGCTAAAGAATCTAAAGAACAAAAAGTTGCAGTGGTAGTTTCTGCATTTGGTAAAACCACAGATAATTTATTAGTCGCAGCTAATAGTGCTTTAGTAGATATTACAATTGCTAAAAATATTTTAGAAACTATTAAAGATGTGCATTATCAAGTTATTAATGACTTAATTTCTTCTCAAAAAAAAGAAGTCTTAGAGGTGGTTACTTCTTTGTTGGATAGATTATGTTCTATTTATGAAGGTATTTTTTTATTACAAGAATTGTCAGATAAAACAATAGCAAAGGTATCTAGCTTTGGTGAAAGACTTTCTTCTTTTATTATTGCAAATGCGGCAAATGAATTATTTGATGCAGCTCATAAAGAAAGTAAAGCGTTAATTTCTACAAATAATGAATATCTAAACGCACAAGTAAATTTTAAAATTACCAACCAAAACGTTACCTCTTTTTTCGATAAAAACAAACATCAAGTTACTGTTTTAGGCGGTTTTATTTCCTCTAATATAAAAGGAGAAACCACAACACTCGGCAGAGGTGGTTCAGATTTTTCTGCATCTATTTATGCTGCGGCTTTAAATGCAGTTGAATTACAAATATGGACAGACGTTCCTGGAATGTTTACTGCAAATCCTAGGGTTGTAAAACAAGCATATCCAATTTCAGAAATTTCATATGAAGAAGCAATGGAGTTGTCTCATTTTGGTGCAAAGGTTTTATATCCACCAACAATTCAACCTTCTTTAAGAAAAGAAATCCCTATTCGAATTAAAAATACTTTTGACCCCGAAAATGTAGGAACATTAATTTGTAACAATCCAATTAATAGTGATGAGGTAAAAGGTATTTCTCACATAGAAGATATTAGTTTAATTACTTTAGAAGGCGGAGGAATGATTGGAATTCCTGGTTTTTCTAAACGCTTGTTTGAAACACTTTCCTTAGAAAAAATAAATATCGTTTTTATAACACAAGCCTCTTCAGAACATTCTATTTGCGTTGGTGTTTATCAAGATGATGCTTCAAAAGCAAAAGAACTATTAGACGATACTTTTAGTATAGAAATAGATAGAAAAAAAATAAAACCAATTATTGTAGAAAATGATTTAGCAATTATTGCGGTAGTTGGTGAAAGTATGAAAAACTATCAAGGGCTAAGCGGACAAATGTTTAGCGCCTTAGGGAGAAATAATGTAAATGTTAGAGCAATTGCTCAG
>Ga0307996_1000308_pt1 | contig 12902 bp, 7 predicted proteins | sample Davwhametageno35_FD_203143 | JGI IMG/M metagenome (GOLD analysis project Ga0307996, IMG submission 203143) | Marine microbial communities from Davis Island wharf, Antarctic Ocean - #35 | ecosystem: Environmental > Aquatic > Marine > Unclassified | place: Antarctic Ocean: Davis Island wharf...
CCGAATCTGGTAAGGTCTTTCCAATCTCCCACATTAACAACTTTACAATTGCAGCTCTTTTGGTTTTCATTTGTACTACAAACTTTTCCATGGCAGCAATTCTTCCCTCTACCCTCATTGTTGGCCACAAACCTTGTCCTCGACCGTATGCTTTAGAGGCAGCATTTAAAGCTTCTGTAGCTTCATCTCCTGTTAAATCTGGCACACTACCTAACAAGGTTGGTTTGTACTCTTTTGTCGATGAAATTGTTGAATACACTTCAGCACTAGCACCTTTCCATACTTTCAATTCACCATCAATTAAATAGGTGTTCTGGTTGACCAGTGACGTGATTTTGTATTCGTTCGGAATGTCTTTAAATGTATCTTTCATAAATTGAGTTTAAAAAGTTATCTTAAAATAAAATAACGCATGAATTATAATCTTTTTCTCTTATGGCTAAATTAATTAAAATTAAGCAACTCTAGATTTAAGTTTATTTAAATAGGTGGTGTTTATTTTAATTATGAATAAAGACAAACACTCTTTTTGTTTTAAAAAGGAAGCATACTCCCTTGCTTTGGTTGCTCTTCTCTTGCTTTTATTACGCTTCCCTTACTTTTTTTCTCTAGCTTCAAATATTATTTAAAGCACAACACCTATTATCCATCGTACTTTGTAACCCCTCATTAGGCAGTTTAAGCTGATGCTTGCTTCTGTTTGTTTGAATGTAAACTAACGTATTTTCTAATTGGTTTTCTGTTGTAATTTCTTTTAGCGCACTGTATTTTTGTTGCCATATAGGTTTTTTCTTCAACAAGGAAGGATGCTCCCTTGCTCTACCTTACGCACTTGCTTTACTTTGTTCCAATCTTAATACTTTAGATGTTACTGCCTTTATTTTCTACATTATAGAAGGAATCTGTTCCACATCGCACACTATTAGTATAAGGAATGGTTTTTTATTCATCTTGCTGCTTTAACAAGGGAGCATGCTTCCTTGCGCTTCAATTTACACCAAAAACTGAAACAAATCTGGCTTGTCATTTAGGTAGTCTCCATAAAAATTACCATCCTTCATTCTTTTCACTAATGGGGCTAAATCTTTGGAAGATTTCAGTTCCAAACCAACCACGGCAGAACCGTTTGCTCTGTTATTTTTTTTGGTGTATTCAAAGTGTGTAATATCGTCATTCGGACCAAGAACCTCTGCTACAAACTCTTTTAAAGCTCCTGCTCTTTGTGGAAATTTTACAATAAAATAGTGTTTTAAATTTGCGTACAGCAACGCACGTTCTTTAATTTCTGCAGTTCTTGTAATGTCATTATTACTTCCGCTCACAATACAGACAACCGTTTTCCCTTTAATCTCTTCAGCATAAAAATCTAAAGCAGCAATACTTAAAGCGCCTGCAGGCTCTGCGACAATCGCTTCTTTATTGTACAAGTCTAAAATCGTCTGGCACACTTTGCCTTCAGGAATGGTCATCATATCATGCAAGTTTTGCTGACAAATAGCGAAATTTAAATCGCCCACTCTTTTTACTGCTGCGCCATCTATAAAAGAATCAATCTTATCTAAGGGCGTAATTTTTTTATTTTTAATCGACGCTAACATCGAAGGCGCTCCTTCGGGTTCTACCCCAATAATTTTTGTCTCTGGTGACAGGTGTTTGAATACAGAAGACAAGCCAGATGACAAGCCTCCACCCCCAACAGCCACAAATACATAATCAATTTTTTTAGTGGCCTGCTCTAAAATTTCCAACCCCACGGTTGCTTGTCCTTCAATGACTTTTTTGTCGTTAAAAGGATGAATGAAAGTTTTCTTTTTAGCATTGCATTCTATGGTTGCAGCATTAAAAGCATCATCAAACGTATCGCCTTCCATTACCACCTCTATAAAATCTTCACCAAACATTTTTACTTGGTTTATTTTCTGATTGGGGGTCGGAGAGGGCATAAAAATAGTGCCTTTTATCTGCAATAGCTTGCAAGATAACGCGACTCCCTGTGCATGATTTCCTGCACTTGCACAGACAATACCATGTTGTTTCTCCTCAGCACTTAAAGAAGACATTTTATTGTAAGCCCCTCTAATTTTATAAGAACGTACTACTTGTAAATCTTCTCTTTTGAATAAAATAGTGGCGTCAAATTCTTTTGAAAAAGTAGCATTCTGATTTAAAGGCGTTTTATAAGCGACCCCTTCTAAGTTTTTAGCAGCCACTTTTACATTTTCTAAACTTGGGAAATATATTTCTGTTTTTTGCATTGTTCGGGTATAAAATAAAACCTGTCGAGCTTTTAAAACTGACAGGTTCTTATAGAATTAAAAATCTTTATTATATAATTACACAGATTTTATCACTTTCATTGCGGTCATAGAAGCTCTTAATTTAGCGCCCACAATTTCTACTGGATGGTTTCTAATAATGGCATTGATGCGAATTAATTCTTTATTATCAACATCATTAGAATCTGTAAATTTCTGACCGATAACATCTGTAGAAACCGTCTTCATAAAATCTGTTAACAAAGGCTTACACGCATGATCAAAAAGATAACATCCATATTCTGCAGTATCAGAAATTACACGGTTCATTTCAGCCAATTTCATTCTTGCAATGGTGTTTGCAATTAATGGCGTTTCATGCAAAGATTCATAATACGCAGAAGCTTCTATAATTCCAGAATCTGTCATTGCTTCAAAAGCCAATTCTACACCCGCTCTTACGAAAGCAACTAATAAGGTTCCATGATCAAAATATTCCTGTTCCGAAATTTCTTGCGTTGTAACTTGTTGCTTCTCAAAGGCAGTTTCTCCTGTTGCAGCTCTCCAAGTTAATAAGTTTTTATCATCATTTGCCCAGTCTTCCATCATCGTTTTAGAGAAATGACCGGTCATAATATCATCCATGTGTTTTTGAAACAACGGACGCATGATCTCTTTTAATTCTTCAGAAATTGCAAATGCTTTTACTTTCGCAGGATTTGATAAACGGTCCATCATATTTGTAATACCACCATGCTTTAAAGCTTCCGTTACCGTCTCCCAACCATACTGAATTAACTTTGCAGCGTAACTCGCTTCAATTCCTTCTGCAACCATTTTATCAAAAGATAAAATAGCCCCTGTTTGCAACAAACCACATAAAATGGTTTGTTCTCCCATTAAATCAGATTTTACTTCAGCCACAAAAGAAGATGCTAAGACCCCAGCTCTGTGCCCTCCTGTTCCAACAGCATAGGCCTTTGCTTGCGCCCAACCTTTATTTTCTGGATCATTTTCTGGATGCACTGCAATTAATGTTGGCACCCCAAACCCTCTCTTATACTCTTCTCTAACCTCAGAACCTGGACATTTAGGAGCTACCATAATTACGGTTAAATCCTTTCTTACCTGCGTTCCTTCTTCCACAATATTAAAACCATGAGAATACGATAAAGTGGCCCCTTTCTTCATCAATGGCATTATCGTATTCACAACATTGGTATGTTGCTTATCTGGCGTTAAATTCAACACCAAATCTGCCGAAGGAATTAATTCCTCATACGTTCCAACTTTAAAGTCATTTGAACTTGCATTGATATACGAAGCTCTTTTTTGGTCGATCGCTGCTTGTCTTAAAGTGTACGAAATATCCAATCCAGAATCTCTCATATTTAAGCCTTGATTTAATCCTTGAGCCCCACAACCCACAATAACAATTTTCTTCCCTTTCAATGCGCTTACGCCATCTTCAAATTCTGAAGCATCCATAAAACGGCATTTTCCTAATTGTTCTAATTTTTCTCTTAATGTTAATGTGTTAAAATAATTTGACATTTTTTTTTGTTTTTTTGTTGATTGCATCAGTTTCTATAAAAAAGAGCTATTTACATCTATTTCATCTCGTTTTCTAAAACCTAAACCCTAATCTTTTTTTTAGTTGTTGTATGTTTCTAGTAATGTTGATATTTTCATTTCTTCTTTGGTCACAGCAATGCGTCCTGAACGCGTAAATTGCATGATACCAAAACTACTTAATTCGTTATATAGCAAAGCTATTTCTTCTTTTTTTCCTGATTTTTCAATTACAAAGAACTCTTTATTTACAGTCACAATTCTAGCGTTGCTTTCTTTGATAATGTTCTGAATTTGACGTTCATCAAAAAGTAAGTTTGACCTCATTTTAAAAATACAAGATTCTTGATAAATAGTTTCATCATCATTGTGGTAATACGCTTTTATAACCTCTACTTGCTTTTCTACCTGACCAATAATTTTTTTAATACTTATTTCTGTCATATTTACAACAATCGTAAATTTAGAAACGCCTTCAATCTCTGATGGAGACGTGTTTAAACTCTCTATATTGACGTGTCTTCTTTGGAAAATTGCTGAAATCCGATTCAACAGTCCAATATTATTTTCAGTATACACTGATATGGTAAATAGTTGTTTTTCTGTATTCATGTTTTTTAAAAGATGATAGAAAAAAGAGGGTAAAAAATAAACTTGTAGCGTCTTTAATTTACTAGCATCTTTGTTCTTTGTTCTTTGCTCTCTTTTCTTATTTTTTTACTCTAATCTAATATCTGAAACACTTGCACCAGAGGGAACCATTGGAAATACATTTCCTTCTTTCTCTACCAGTACTTCTAAAAAATAAGCTTCTTTACTCGCCATCATTTCTGCAACGGCTTCTTTTAACTCTGCTCTTTTCACTACTTTTCGAGCTTTTATATAGTATCCTTCTGCAATGGCAACAAAATTAGGGTTTACCATTTCTGTGGATGCATAACGTTTGTCAAAAAATAACTGCTGCCATTGGCGTACCATTCCTAAAAATTCATTGTTTAAAACCACCATTTTAACCGCTGCTTTTTGTTGAAAAATGGTTCCTAATTCTTGAATCGTCATTTGAAAACCACCATCACCAGAAATTGAAACGACTTCCCGCTCGGGAGCTGCCATTTTAGCGCCAATTGCTGCTGGCAATCCGAAGCCCATAGTTCCCAATCCGCCAGACGTAATATTACTTTTTGTTTTATTGAATTCTGCATACCTACAGGCAATCATTTGATGCTGCCCAACATCGGTGACGATGGCTGCGTCTCCTTTACTTTGAATGTTAATTTCTTTAATCACCTCGCCCATTGTCAACCCTTCTTTTGTTGGGTGGATGTCGCCTTTAATTACCTTCTCGTATTCAATTTCATATAAGTCCTTAAATTGCTGATGCCAAGCTTCATGAGAATTCTTGTTGATAAAAGGCAAAATAGCTTCTAAAGTTGCTTTCGCATCTCCTAAAACAGCCACATCTGTCTTTATATTTTTATCTACCTCTGCCGGATCAATTTCAAAGTGAATTACTTTTGCTTGTGTAGCATATTCCTCTAGCTTCCCAGTAACTCGGTCATCAAAACGCATTCCGATGGCTATTAAAACGTCACACTCGTTGGTTAATTTATTTGGCGCATAATTGCCATGCATGCCTAACATACCAACATTTAAGGGGTGTGAAGTTGGCAATGCTGAAGCTCCTAAAATGGTCCAAGCAGCAGGAATGCCTGCTTTTTCAACAAAGGCTTTAAATTGATTCTCCGCGGCACTCAAAACAACTCCTTGCCCCCAAACAATAAAAGGTTTTTTAGCTTCGTTAATAAGCTTCGCTGCAGCTTCCAAAGTACCTGCTACTGTTTTCGGAATCGGAACATAACTTCTTATTTTCGTGCACTTTTCATATGAAAAATCAAATTCTTCAAATTGCGCATCTTTTGTAATATCTACTAAAACAGGTCCTGGTCTTCCACTTCTTGCGATGTAAAATGCTTTTGCCAAAGCTGCTGGAATATCTGCTGCTTTGGTTACTTGACAGTTCCATTTTGTTACCGGTGTTGAAATTCCCACAATATCGGTTTCTTGAAACGCATCACTTCCTAATAAATGAGAAGGAACTTGACCCGTAATACACACCATTGGCGTCGAATCTATCTGGGCATCTGCGATGCCTGTAATTAAATTAGTCGCTCCAGGTCCTGACGTGGCAATGGCAACACCTACTTGACCAGAAATTCTTGCAAAACCTTGTGCCGAGTGCGTTGCACCTTGCTCATGACGTGCTAATACGTGATGTATTTTATCTTGATACTTATACAACTCATCATATACTGGCATAATTGCGCCACCAGGATATCCATAAATTATTTTGACATCTTCAGCGATTAGGCATCTTACAATTGCCTCGCTACCCGAAATTCTTTCGGTTGCTTTCGTTATTTTTTCTTTCTTTATTATGGTTTGAGTATCCACAGTATTTATATTTTATGCATCCGTTATACATCCTTTTGAAGCAGATGCAACCATTTTTGCGTATTTGTATAATATTCCTTTTGTATGCTTTAATGCTGGAGCCACCCATTGTGCTTTTCTTTCTGCAATTTCTTCTTCAGAAATTAAAACATTGATGGAATTGTCCTCTGCACTAATTCTAATGGTATCCCCCGTTTTTAAAATTCCGATGGTGCCTCCAGATTGTGCTTCTGGTGTAATGTGTCCCACTACGAACCCGTGTGTTCCTCCAGAAAATCGTCCATCTGTGATCAAAGCAACAGACTTTCCTAAACCTGCACCCATAATTAAAGAGGTTGGTTTTAACATTTCTGGCATTCCTGGACCTCCTTTTGGACCAACATACCGAATGACGACGACATCTCCTTTTTCTACTTCTCCGGCAACAATACCAGTATTAGCAGCTTGCTCACCGTCGTACACCACTGCTTTTCCTTCAAATAGCAAACCTTCATTTCCAGAGATTTTTGCAACGGCTCCTTCAATTGCAAGGTTTCCATAAATTATTTGAATGTTTCCAGACGATTTTAGTGCTTTGTCTTTTGGATAAATAACATCTTGCTCCTCAAATTCCATTGCTTTTACATCGGCTAAATTGGCAGCCAATGTTTTTCCTGTAACTGTCAAGCAATCTCCATGCAAATAGCCTTCTTGTAATAAATACTTCATAATTGCAGGCGTACCTCCTATGCTGTGAACATCCTCCATTAAGTATTTTCCTGAGGGTTTTAAATCTGCAATTAGCGGTGTTCGATCACTCACTCTTTGAAAATCTTCTAAGGTAAATTCAATGTCTGCTGCATGTGCAATTGCTAAAAAATGCAATACTGCGTTGGTAGAGCCCCCTAGCGCATTTACAATTGCAATCGCGTTTTCTAAAGATTTTTTAGAAATAATATCTAACGGTTTTAAATCCAATTCTAATAAGTTCTTAATTGCCAGAGCCGTTCTTTCTGCTTCTGATAATTTATTCGGATTCTCTGCCGGAATGGATGAATTGTAAGGCAATGCAAAGCCCATACATTCAATGGCAGAAGCCATGGTATTTGCCGTGTACATTCCGCCACAAGCACCCGCTCCTGGAATGGCTCTTTTAATGATTTCTCTGTATTCTTCCTCTTCAATTTCTCCTGCCATTTTCTGCCCTAAAGCTTCAAATGCAGAGACAATATTTAATTTTTTTCCTTTGTAGTTTCCAGATGCCGTTGAGCCACCATACATCATTATTGATGGTCGATTTAAACGCAACATGGCAATGATCGATCCTGGCATATTTTTATCACAACCAACAATGGCAATGACAGCGTCATAGCTTTGTGCATTTACAACCGTTTCTATAGAATCTGCGATAATATCTCTTGAAACTAAAGAGTAATTCATACCCGAAGTTCCCATAGAAATTCCATCTGAAACTCCAATGGTATTAAATCCCAAACCAACTAAACCCGCAATTTTACTTTCAATCTTTACCTCTGCAGCCAAATTGTTTAAATGCATGTTACATGGATTTCCATCATATCCTGTGCTTGCAATACCAACCTGAGCGCTGCTCATATCTTCATCTGTTAACCCTACCGCATACAACATTGCTTGTGATGCAGGCTGAGATTCATCTTGTGTTAATCTTTTGCTGTGTTTATTTAATTCCATGTACTGTTCGCTTCAATTTGTTGTCTAAATTACTTAGTTTCTGTATTTTTATTGCAGACTATGCAATAGGAATGTTTAAATTCAGGTATTGAAAAAACAAGTTAAAATACTTACAATCAGTATTTTATATATTTTTTATTATGATACTCAATGCGTAAAATAAAATCACAAAAAAAACCTTCATTTTACAGAAAGGTTGATTCATTAAAATAGGATTGGTACTTATTTATCTTTTGAGAATACTTGCCATAAAAGAGCCCTTTAAAGCTTTATTATTTGAGTTGTATGCGCGTGTAACTGTCTGTGCTTTTAGTACAAGTAAAACCAAATAAAAGAAAAAAGATCGTTTTTACTTTGCTGTGAAGCTTAGTTCTTAAAATTTTAAAAGCTCTTGTCATGTGGCCTTCAATTGTTTTTATAGAAATATTTAAATGTTCAGATATTTCGATATGCGTTAATCCTTCTTTTTTATTGAGTAGAAAGATTTCTCGACATTTTGGTGGTAATTCATTAATTTCTTTATCTACTAATTGCAGCAGTTTGTCTAAGTTTTCGTGCGAATTTTCGACCACCAAATCTACAGATTCTAAATATTTTTTTTCTAAAAAAAATACTGGTTTATTTTTTCGATATTGATTGATAAATTCGTTGTAAACTGACTTATACAAATAACTTTTTATGGAAAACGAGGTATTTATATTCTTCTTATTGGACCAAACTTTTACAAATACATTTTGAACAATGTCTTCGGCAGCTGCATGGTCATGAGCTAATGTGTATGCATAGCCACATAATTTTTGATAAAAAGAGTTCATCAAAAAATCATAGGCTTTAGAATTGCCTAACTTCATTTGTTCTGCTAAAAATAAATTATCATTGAAATCCAAAAAATTGTAATTTTAAAAGCAAAGCTATAAAAATAAAACTGAATATGAGAAAAACGCATTAAATTGGTGAGAAAAAAATAATTTAATAAAAATAGAGGGGTGTTATTAAATAATACGTAATAAAGGTATAGAACAAAAGCAAGAAGTGTAATTTAAGTTGAAATGAAGCAGCAAGAAATAGAAAAAATAATTATCAAGTACATGCATCAAGAAGCAAATCATAGTGAATTAAAAAAACTTGATTTATGGCTTAAGGATCCTGCTAATAGCGCACTTTTCAATCGTTTTGTAGAAACAGAATATTTGGTTGCGATTAATTTAGGAGACTATAATTTACAAAAAGCAAAAAGAGCGATACGGAAGAAATACGAATTGCAAAGAAGAAAAGGAAAAATTGCTTTTGTAAGAAAAATGTCTGTAGCTGCTTCGATTGTTCTTATTTTAAGTTTCTCTCTTTCTCTGATAACAGGAAATAACAGTGCATTAAAAAATAGCACTGCTAAATCACCTATTGAAACAAAATCTAACAAAACCATTCTTACTCTAAATAATGGAGAAAAAATAAGTTTAGATTCCACTAAAAAATATAGCGCAAACAACGCAAAAGGAAATGATAAAGAACTTTTGTATTTGCCAAAAAATGAAACAAAAAAGACAGCGAAAGAATTCGCCTATAATTATTTAACAATTCCCAGAGGTGGTGATTTCTTTGTGCAACTTTCTGATGGAACAAAAATATTCTTAAATTCAGATTCAAAACTAAAATACCCAGTAACTTTTAATGAAGGAGAAGCTAGAAAAGTTGAACTAATTTATGGAGAGGCTTATTTTGAAGTCTCTCCAAGTTCTAAACACAGCGGAGATGCCTTTAAAGTTTTTACAAAAAACCAAGAAGTACATGTTTTAGGAACTCATTTTAATGTAAAAGCGTACAAAGAAGATCGTTTCGTTTCAACAACTCTAATAGAAGGAAAAGTGAAGGTGAACAATGGTTTAAATACTGTTCTGTTAGCACCAAATCAACAAGCTAGAGTTTCTAACGAAACAAAACTTATAGCGGTTTTAAATGTTGATGTTTCTCATGAAGTTGCTTGGGTTAAAGGGCTGTTCTCTTTTAATGAAGCACCTCTTGAAGAAATCATGAAAACGCTCTCTAGACGTTATAATGTTGAAGTAATTTTTGAATCAGAAGAACTAAAAAAATACAAGTTTACAGGGATTTTAGAAAGTGAAACACCACTCAAAGAAATTTTAAAATTCTTTGAATCTATTAGTGGTGGAGATATAAGATACACCTTAAACCAGCATAAAATAGTAATAAAATAAAAAAAGGAAATGGCCTCACCTTGGACAGTATCAGCCATTTTCCAATAGACTTTAATTAAAACAATGTTTAACTAAATCAAATGCAAATTTATGAATTTTAAATTTACTAAAAACAGTGTTCACTCTTATCGTGGACTCCTAAGAACAATTATGAAAAGTTTTGTATTCCTCTTTTGTACATTATCCTTTGCTTTAGGACCTAACAAAGGGTTCTCACAGGATGCAGAAATAACCATTAAAAAAGACAAGGAAATAAGTATTGGCGAAATCTTCAAGCTTATTAATGAGCAAACAGACTATACGTTTGTGTATCGAAATGATGTATTAAAAGACGCTCCGAAACTGCAACTAAAAAAAGGAGTCATGAAGGCAAGTGCACTGTTGAAGCAATGCTTATCTCCTATCAATTTAACATATGAATTTACAAAAAATAAAACAATTCTTGTAAAAAAGAGCGAAAGCAACAGAGTTCAAAAAGAATCTACAAAAGCACAAGTAGCCACAAAAATTACAGGTATTGTAACTGACGAGGCTGGTGGACCTTTGCCCGGTGCAAGTGTCTTAGAAAAAGGAACCTCTAACGGTGTTAGCACAAATTTTGATGGTCAGTATTCCATTTCTGTTACAGATAAAAATGCCGTATTGGTTGTTGCCTTTATTGGGTATGCTTCTAAAGAAGTAGCCGTATTAGAAAACACTGAGGTTGATATTACACTACAAGAAGATGCTGCAAATTTAGATGAAATTGTAATTATTGGATATGGTTCTGTCGCTAAAAAAGACTTAACGGGTTCTATTGGTGTTGTAACGAATATCGGCGAAAGACCAGTTACGAGCACTGCAGCAGGCTTGCAAGGTAGTGTTTCTGGTGTTACCATATCTAGTACTGGTGGCGATCCTACTGCGCAACCTAATGTTCAAATTAGAGGCTTGGGAACTGTGAATAATGAATCTCCCTTATATGTCGTGGACGGAGTTCCTTATTTTGGAGGCCCTATCAACCCTTTTGACATTGCTTCTATAAGTATTTTAAAAGATGCTTCTTCTCAGGCGATTTATGGAGTAAGAGCCGCTGGTGGCGTTATTTTAATAACGACTAAAAAAGGAAAAAACGGAAAATTATCTTTCGATTTTAATAGCTTTAATTCTATTATAAACGCAAAACAGCCCAAAGCTTTAAGCGCAGCGGATAGAGTTACCTATTTAACGCAAGCTGGTTTTGACACCACTTCTAATCCTGTAGAATATAGTACGATCAACAAAACAAACTGGGTAGACGAAATTTTTAGAACTGGAATTGTTCAAAATTATGACATTGGGGTAAGAGGCGGAAATGACAAATACACCTTTGCTTCCTCTCTCGGTTATAATACAACAGAAGGAACTTTAATAAATACGAATGCAGAACGACTAACTTTTAGATTAAGCTCTTCCTTTAAAGTAAATGATAAACTAAAAATAGGAGAAAACATTTACTATACCAGAACCAGCGGAAATTCTGTATTTACAGGAACAACCGATGAAAATGGCGCTCAAAGTTACAATGGAATTATTGCACAGGCTATTAAAGCAAATCCTGGAGTAGCTGTTTTTGATGAAAACGGAAATTACTCAGACTTATTATCTGTGAGTACCATAAACCCTGTTTCTACGCTAGAACGTTTAGATATTGAAGATGTAAATCAAGATTTCTTCGCAAACATCTACTTTGATTATAAAATTTTAGACAATTTAAAATTGAAATCAAGTTTTGGAATCAATTCTAAAACAAGAAGTTTTCAGCAATTTAAGCCTAAAAGCCCAGAAGTTTCAAAAACAAGAACAGATCAAAATAGTTTGGATTATTTAACTGGCGAGCAACAAGATTGGTCTTTAGAAACCACACTTACCTACAATGAAACTTTTAAAGACTTGCATAATTTAACATTTTTAGCGGGAAACACCTTACAACGTTTTCAAAGCACTCTTTTTAGTGTTACTGGTAGAGATTTCTCTTCAGAACTTCCAAATCTTAGACAACTCGTAAACGCTACTTCTTGGACAAAACCATTGAGCAGTTATAACTCGAACTCTTTAGTTTCTTATTTTGGTAGGGCTATTTATGCCTATGATCAAAAATACATTCTTACGGCCAGTTTAAGAGCAGACGGAACTTCAAAACTACCGAGTTCGGCTTCTGAAAACACTTGGGGTACATTTCCTTCAGTTGCCGTTGCTTGGAGAATGTCTAATGAAAACTTTTTAAAGAATAATGAAACCATTAGCAATTTAAAACTAAGAACAAGTTGGGGGATTATCGGAAACATCAATTCTTTAGACAACTATCCTACAGACATTAGATTGGCTACGGTAAATACAATTCTAGGTTCAGATGACAACAATTATCTTTCAGGCCTTGCCTTAGATGGAAGGTCAAATTCAGACATCAAATGGGAGCTTACAAAATCGCTTAATTTTGGAATAGACCTTAGCTTATTTAACAGTGCATGGTCTGTAACCGGAGATTATTTTATTAAAACTACAGATGACATGCTTCTTAGATTGCAAGGAAGTACACTTGAAGGAATTGGTGAATTTCCTTTTGTAAATGGAGGATCTGTTGAAAATAAAGGGTTTGAATTGAGTTTAAATTATCAAAAAAATCAAGGTGATTTTACCTACAAACTTTCTGGTAATTTATCAAAAATTGATAATAAATTAACGTCGGTGTCAAACGATTCAT
>Ga0307996_1000310_pt1 | contig 12875 bp, 16 predicted proteins | sample Davwhametageno35_FD_203143 | JGI IMG/M metagenome (GOLD analysis project Ga0307996, IMG submission 203143) | Marine microbial communities from Davis Island wharf, Antarctic Ocean - #35 | ecosystem: Environmental > Aquatic > Marine > Unclassified | place: Antarctic Ocean: Davis Island wharf...
CAGACTCAAGATTTTAATTTAGATCTTGTTGCGATGGAGCAGATGGATAAGTCTTTTCTTGATGAGATTATGATTGCTTTGTTGCTAGTGCCTATTGCTGCATCTTTTTTAGGTTACCAACAAGAGGTGACTGCGGCGTTCAAGTCGTTTGCCTTAATGCCAGATTGGTATCAGTACTTAGTCATTGGGGTGTATGTTGTGAAGTTTGGTATGCGTGGTCTGCTCACTAAGTTAATGAGTGGGCAATTAGGTGTTATTGGATCGCGAAAATCCTAAGTTTATTATAAAATAGCAGCTGAACTATTATGGTAGTAGTCACCTACACAGTGGAATAAATTATGGAACCCAGATTGTTAACCGAAAACGAAAAGCAAGAAATTGCTGAGATCGCAGCTGATAAAGCGTATCAGCGATTCTATGCCACAGTCGGGGAGAGTGTAGTAAAGAAATTACTTTGGGTATTGGGCGCAGGCGCAATAGCAATTTATGTTTATATAAGTGGGGATGTACCTAGCTCATGAACTATTTTACGCCAAAAGAATTACGTTGCCAGCACACTGGTAATGATGGAATTGAAGACAGCTTCTTATCGAAGTTAAATGCCATACGGCATGAGTGTGATTTTCCATTTACTGTAACTTCTGGATACCGCGCACCTGAACATCCGATTGAAGCAAAAAAATCGGCCCCTGGTGCACACGCATCGGGCAGAGCTGTGGACATTGGTGTGAGAGGCGCTCAAGCGTTACGTTTAATTGAAGTTGCAGTGAAACACGGCATGACAGGTATTGGTGTGCAACAAAAAGGTGGCTCCCGATTTATACATTTGGATGATATTGAGGCCGATGATCGTTTCCCACGGCCTACAATCTGGAGTTACTAATGCCAGGGTTTATTATTGCAGACTTTGGGGGCATGTCTACGGCGCTGTCTCCTAAAACACTTAAAGCGAACATTGCAACTTACGCAAAAAACTGTGAAGTAGGTGACGGGCGACTAAAGCCCTTGAAAACTACAACTGCAGTAACACCTAACCCATTAACAACACCTGCACAAAGCATTTACGAATACACGACGGGTTCTTGGTTTGAATTTGCTATGTATGTAGATGTCGCGCGTGTACCTAATGCGTTTGATGTGACTAATAAGGTGGTTTACACAGGATATGCTTATCCACGAATTACACGAAATGATATTGCTGTTGGCGCTAGCCCTATGCCTGTGGCTTCGTACAGGTTAGGGCTTCCTGCTCCGACAGTGACTCCGACATTATCTGTTGGAGGTACGATTGTTGTAGACTCTTTAGATGATTACCGCTCGTATCTCTACACATGGGTAGATGCTTGGGGTTCGGAATCAACAATTAGTCCACTCAGTACTTCAGTTAATGTTCGTGATGGGCAAAATGTAACAGTGACTCTACCGACTGCGCCATCTGGTGCATATAATTTTGCTTCAGGATCATTTAAACGCTTGTATCGGAGTAACTCTGGGACAGCGGCTACAGCATTCCAGTTTGTTGCCGATGTTCCTATTGGAACGACTACCTATTTAGACACACTAGTAGATGCAGCATTAGGTGAAGTTGTACCTACAGTGACTTGGGTAAGGCCACCTGACGATAATGCTACTGATTTCCCATCAGGGCAAATGTTGGGTGTAACTGCTTTACCCAGTGGTGCAATTGTAGGGTTTTCTGGCAGAACACTGGTGTACTCTGAGCCTTACATTCCATACGCGTTTCCACTGAACTATCGCTATACAATTAAAGATGACATTGTAGGTATTTCACCTAATTCACAAGGGTTGGTCATTGCTACGAAAGGTAAGCCACATTTAGCTATTGGGCATGACCCAGCAAGTGTGTCGATAGTAGAGTTGGATGAATTCCAATCATGTGTAAGTAAACGATCTGTCGTTGATATGGGCGAATCAACTATTTATGCAAGTCCCGATGGTTTGGTTTTAGTGTCGGGTAGTACAGTAAACGTAGTCACCGAGGCTATATTTACGAGAGAACAATGGCAGGCACTTAACCCGTCACAGATACATGCTTACCGGTACGAAGGTAAGTACGTTGGCTTTACAGCTACACAGGGGTTTGTATTTGATCCTGAAAGCACAGAACAAGCATGGGTTTTCACTGATATTAACGCGGCGTGCGGATATTATTCACCTCAAGAAGATGCGTTGTATGTTGCTAACGGGAGTCACTTAGAGAAGTGGGCCACGGGCGCTGAATTAACTTACCAATGGAAATCTAAGACGTTTGAATCAGCAGTACCTATGAATCTTGGCGCAATTAGCGTGGCGTGTGTAGGTGCTGTAACCGTTAAAATTTATGGAGATGATGTATTACGCTCTACAACGGTTTGTTCAAATGACACATTGGTTCGATTACCTGCAGGCTACACTGCATCAGAATGGCGAATTGAATTAGAAGGCACAGCTCACGTTGATTACGTCAAAGTAGCGACATCAATTAAGGAGATCGCTAAAGTTGGCTAGAGAAACAAAGTTACCTGCTATCCCTAACAGTAATGATCCTTCTGTTAAAGCACTGAAAGAAGCGCTTGAAGTTCGTTTAGGTAGGCGAGGCGATGCACTAGATAGAGGTCTTACGCTTCGTGACTTATATGAGAATGGAGTCATTGATGTTGTAGGCTTACCTGTTCTGCCTGTTGTTGGTGGCGGAACTGGGGGTTTACCAATTAGCCCTCGGCCTATTATTGGCGATACGAGTCAACCGCCTGCTCCACTTAATGTTGTAGCTTCAGGCGGATTTACGGGCATTATAGTAAGCTGGTCTAAGCCACAACGTAAAGATTTAACAGCGCACATTTATCGCAATACTGTGAATACATTAGGTACTGCGGTTCTTGTAGCTACTTCGTCGGGTCAAATATTTTCAGATTCTGTAACTCACGCTAGTACTTATTATTACTGGGTTCTCTTTGTGTCGGCGGCAGAAGTAACGGGACCATTTAACGCGACAGCAGGGACAGTTGCAGTAACTTCAAGTATTAATGACGCTACTCCTACTGCGTCAATTGATGTAGCAAAGATTGCAAACCTTACAGTAGACTTGGCACAAGTCACGGGCACTCTAACGGCTAACCAAGTTTCTGCGGGATTAATTACGTCTAACATGGTTGATGCTGCAGGTATTAGTGCTGACAAAATAACGATAGACGGCAACATCGAGTTTGCAAATACATCCTCTGGTGTTCAATTCGGTAAGACGTCATTAGGCGATTCGCAGGCTGGAGCATTTTTTGGTCGGTCTGGTGGAACAGCTGGGTTTAGTATTTCGTCATCAACTAGCGGTATTTACGCAGACTCTACTGGACAAGTATCGCTGAACAATGTGCGTTTGTACTCAGGCTCAGCAGGTAGTGCGGCAGAGTACCCAAACCCTGGCACTTATACAGCGAACATATCAGCCCAAAGTACAAGCATCTACGCTATTGTTATTGGCGGAGGTGGGGGTTCATCTAACAATGCGTCTGGAACATTGGGCGGTGGACAGTCAGGTTCGTCAGGTACAGCTTCATACATTCAATGGATGTCTGGGCTAAATGGCGGGGGCAGTGTGTTGGCGACTTACAATGCCGCTGGCGGTGCTGGTTTATCACATGGTCAAGTTGCATCTAACATAAGTAGTGCTGGCGGTGCTGCGGGAATGCCATCGAGCAAAGCAGCTGGCGGAGCTGGCGGTAGTAGCAATGGCGGGGCAGGCAGTGCTGGTACTTTTGGATCTGGCGGTGGCGGTGGCGGCGGTAATTCTGGATCAGGCAACACTGGCAACGCTCCTGTCACTGGCAGAGCTGCAGCAGGAGCAACTGTGTCACAACTTATTAGCAAACCTTCCAATGCACAAAGCGTTAGGATGTTTGTAGGCACTGGCGGCACAGGTGGAGCAGGGCAGTCGCAGACTTATAATGACAACACGGGTAATTACAATGGGTTTTCGTTACAGCCAGGAGGCGCTGGCGGTAATGGTTTTGTGTCTATTGCTGATCCAAACTCAGGTGGTATCGAAGTAGATCTACTTTCAATTTTAACTAGGCTTACGGCATTAGAGGCGTAATTAATCACATGTAAAAAGGCTGGCAGGAATGCTGGCAGATGGTACCAATTAACTACCAGCAACTACAAATGCTGGCAATAGAGTAGGCATTAACTTGTTGATTTATATAGTTTTTATATAGGCTACAAGAAGATCGAGTCTCTCCGTCCGCACCATTTAAATCCTTGATTTATAAGGATTTAATTTTAGATGCTGGCAAAATGCTGGCAGAAGGTACACGATTATGTACCTAATTCTCTATTTGTTTCTTATACTCTTCCTCTAACAAAGATCCGTGCTTGACACCCCTTTGTTGAATAAACCGCGCGTAATGTTTTAACGTGGTGGTACTGTCTTCATGCCCCATCTGTTCCGCAACATATTCTAAGTCTTCTCCAACTTGTAACATGGTCGATGCGTAAGTGTGTCGAGTTTGATAAGGCACTCTATAACGAACTCCTGCTTTTTTAAGCACATCAATCCATTGATCACGTATGCTGTTAGTTGAACTCCAAGGATTACCTGTGTTTGAATTTACAAAAACAATGTCAGCCTCACTTGGTTTTATTGGAAACTTTTTAGGCGCTGGCATTCTAAGAAAGGTGTACTCTTTATAGGCAAGTAAGCATTGCATTGCAGGGCCAACTAAATCGACTGTCCGATAAGAGGCTTGTGACTTAGGCGGCTGGAATGTATTAGGGCTCGCATCAACGATTACTTGGTCTATTAGAATAGTACAGCCAATGAAATCAACACGGCTCCAACACAAGCCACGAATCTCTTCTGGGCGTAACCCTGTAAAGAACTGGAACATTAATTGTAACCCGAACTGTCTACGTGCAGATTTGATGATGGCGTCCCGTTCATCCCAAGAGAAGGGATCAATTCGAGTGGCTTCAGATTTAATAACCACTTTGGGGCTTTTTAGTTTTTTACCATACAAGGGGTTTACAGTAATGATGCCTTCTTCTATTGCTGAGTTAAGCGCATCTCGCAGAACAGCCACGCGTTGAGAGCGAGTTGACGCTAGGACATCCATCTTCAATGCCCAGTTCTTAACATCAAGCCACGTTAAATCAGCCACACGTATTTTAGCCAAAGGGGTTTTTAATACTTGGCCTTGAATAATTCGTTTATAAAATTTGTAAGTACCAGGGCCGATAGTATAGTGGTTGTTAAGCCAGTGCTTTAAGAAGGTGCCGAACGTACGGCGGTTGGAATAGAGCAAGGCTCTAGAAGAGTTAGGGAACGTGGCTAAGTAGTCAAACGTCCCTAATTTAATGGCTTCATTGATTTGCGCGAGATGAACATAACTCCGCTTTAGATTAGCGGGGGTGGGCTCAAGGACAATCCGTTCCCGTTGGCGGATTTTCGCGGTCGGGTAGTAGAAGACGATCTCGATTGTACTTTCAGACGACTTTGAGACATTGAGGAACTGCTGCTTCTTCGGTCTACCCATGCTTCGTAGCCTCCTAGACTAATCAGAACTCTGTTGTCAGGCGCACGGGAGAACACCTCGTTCTCTTGCCAGACACCTTCTTTAATTTTTTGTCGAATGGCACCTTCTGTGTAGCCAGACAACTCTGAAAATTTACCAATAGTTACTCGATCTAACATAGGGTACTCCTACTGCGATTGGATTACCAAACGCTGTCCGAAGAAAAGTACTTTCTCCGAGTCATACAGTGGGGAATTGCCAGGCTTTCCTCGCCCTTGTCTTTCCGCTGCACGACGCCATACTGCTTTAAACGCGTTGCCTTCCGCGAAGTTCATGTCCAGTGCTTCAATAATGTCATTACACTCAGTCCAATAGGCTCTGGGTAATGTTGTTGGGTGCTTAATTTCAATCTGGTAGTAAGAGGAAGATCCTCCAGTTAATGAAGGGTTAATAACTAGAGGATCTTCGGTGGGGTGTTCAGTCATTCAGGTGGCCTTGTTTTGTGTTTATTAGTTCAGCTGCTATCTGAATGTTAAAAATTAGGTTTTTGGGGGCCCTTGTGCTCTAGTCCAATGCCCTTTCGCAGAAGTTAATAACCCGCACAATTTTTTAAAGATTGGCGCGCCAACTGCATTTTTGGGTATTAGCTGGTTGTTGCAGTCTATAAAGGTGCAGAACCATTCCCAAATTGTATTCTCAGTCATCCAATGCATTTTCTTGCATCGCATTTTTGAGTAGTTAAAAATAGTCAACATATAAACTTATCCATGTTTTTATTATTTAATTGGGTCTTTTAATTCCCAATTATTAGCTCGGTGAGTACCAATCACCATATCGCAAACTACAACATCTTCACTTTGAAGGTCATAAATACGATTGTCTTGCAGCTTCAGAACTTGCGTAATTCCCTTATTGTCATGAAAGAAGCGCCCAACAAAACGATCTCCGTCGTTAAGTTCTACGAACACTTCTGCCCCAGATTGTGGTTTAACACGATTTGAGCAGACAATGAATGAGTCTTTGGCTATGTAGGGTAGGTAATCATCTACATCAATCTGCACTGCGTAAGGCTCCAAGTCTCCTTGGACTTCAACAGATTGTATTGCACTGATAGTAGGGTTCCCTTTTATTGCGTAACGAACAACGATATTAACTTTCGGTAAGAAAGATGCGCGCACGGGTTCCATTAATTCAGGATAAATGTCGCAAGGAGAGACATTCATAGCCTGGGCGAAATTAACAACTGCGGTCATGTTCAAAGGAACTTTACCGAGGAAGTATTGAGATATTGCACTTTGTTGTTTTAAACCCATTTTTTGAGCCAGAAGAGTTTGATTCAACCCTTCATCAGCTTTTAAGCGCTCGTATATAGACAAAATACGTTGTATTGCTCGGCTCTCTGTTTCAGGAGAGCATTCAGTACCAACGAGTAAGCTCGCTTTCGCCATGTGTCCTTCCGTTTTTGTCAATGTTTTCCGAGTCTTTGCCCGCTTATGTTCTTGGTAGCCCTCTCAGGCATGACGACATTATAAACTCAGCAACCCCTCTCTTGTCAACAGCTGAACTACTAAAGTCAGCAGTGGTCACTTTTTGACTAAAATCAATAACGATTAGATTATCTTTAGAACGCATGTCCGCAGGGGCTTGCATACCAATAACTAAGGCTACATTGCGGCCTTCTTGTTGCCTGGTTCTTAACCAATGAAGTTGCTGGTCAGTTAAACAGGTTTTGATTACAGTGGTGGATTTCTTAGGAGGTCTGGCAACGTATTTGTACTCAATCCACAGGTCGCCAGCATCGCCAGAGTAATAGGCATCCGCTACGCCACCATGAAAGTTATCATTGATCTTCCATTTGTACAGTGTTGTGGGGAGCATTTTATGTATGGATTTGATATAGCTATGCTCGTTCATTTAATCTCCCGCTATAAAAAAGCCACCCCGAAGGATGGCTCTTTAGTTACGTACTATCTAGTGGATAGTAGGATCGGTCATGCCTTTCATGGCAAAGTAAGTAGCGCGTGCTTCGGCGTACAACTCGGCACTGGGAAAGCCTTTGTTGCTAGCTTTGAACACTTGGTAACCTTGACCTTTACGATTCATCTCTTCGACAGACTCAAGAGCCCATACAGTACCGAAGCGATCAGTCTCATAACTAGACAACGCTGTATTCCAAGCATCAGATACTTTTTTATTGGCACCTGACATATAGATCTTAGCAACAGTTGGGTTTGCACCTGTGTCGTCTAAATAAGCAACAGTGTGAACTGCTGTCTCAACTATATCGTGTACAGCTTCGTTTAAGCCATTGTCAGCTAGATGCTGATTAGCGGCTGCTAGAGATTCGTGATTACCCTCGAAACCGCCGCCTTCTTCACGTTTCTTGAAGATGGTAAAGCCAGTCTCAAACTTGAGGTTAAGGACATACATGGTATCCCAGAACTCACCTGTCAACTTATTGAAGACATGGCCCATTTCTAAGCCTTTGATGAACTTGGAATCGCTTTTCTTCATCTCAGGACTCATGGCTTGTGCAAGAGCTAAGACGGGAATAGCCATATCGGAGGACGATACGTTTTCGTTACCTAAACTAGCGCCACTCATTAGGTGAGCAGGCATAACATCAGAAGTTTGGAACGAGATAATAGATTTAGAAGTCATAATTTAAGGTCTCTTGATTAAAGAATAATGATTAGAATAGTAAGCCCACAACGAGGTGGGCGAACTTGGTTATTATAGCAGTTCAGCTACTAAATTGATACTAGCTGACTCGGAGGTTGACGTTTTCTTTGGCAAAAGGAACGAGCCCTGGTATAGCATCAAAGGTCTTTAGAAGATCTTTAACGTATATGTTGGATACTCGTCTTTGCAGCAGTCCTGTGTGACCTCCAGCCATAATAAAGTCATGGAAAAGGCCGTAATCGGCTATGTTATAAACAGTAGCGTCAGACAGGGACACAGTAATGCCGTCAACAGAGGTGCGCTCGATGCCTTCGGCGTGCATCTTCATGCGTATCTGCTCTTTTATTTCCTCTAAGCTGGCGGACAGGAGTTTGACGTCTTTCTCAAGCAATTGCTTTTCTGTACGCAAAGTCTTGGCCGTATTGAGTAGCTCTTTTAAGGTCATATCAGACATGTTAACTCCTATGCGGCCACGGCAAGTTCAGCTGCGGCCTCGTTTTCTGCGTCACTCAAGCCATTCATAAGGTCTTGAGCGTATTCCCAGCACTCATTAATCGCATCCCATTGAGGGATAGACTTTTCAGTACGAGAGATACGTGATGTGTTAGCGCGCTTCATTTCTGTAGCAGCCTCTAAGTAGTCGTCAATCAGTGTAGGATCTGCGGCTAGTTTTGTGGATAACGCGCTTACTTTTTTAACAGCAGCGTGGAACTTGTCTTCCGCAGTATCATCTCTAGTTAAGCGGTCACGTTCAGCTTTGACAGCTTTTGTAGCCATGCTCAACACAGTAATTAACTGGTCAAATGATGTGGTTGCTTCAGCTTCGTTAAATGCGGCTGTGAAATCGATTGAATTATTCATAGGTACTTCCTCTATATTTTAATTATGCGGCAAATGCCGTGTTTTTCTGAAAAATATCTAACAAGGAACCCATAGCAGCTAATTTGCCGTCTAAGGTATTGTAAGCATCTTCTTCAAATGTATCGCGAGCTGCGATGGTGATCGTTTCTGTTTTACGTTTTTGCCCAGCACGATATATGCGTGAGTTAAACTGTGAGAACAGTTCAGATCGGTTAGTAGGGCTGGCCCAAATAGTGGCGCAACCTTTCGTGAGAGTCAGTCCGTGACTCGCTGACGCGGGGTGGGCAAACAAGACTTTAAGCTTTCCAGCTTGGAAGTCATCGACTGCTTTTTCCCGTGCAGAGCGTGAAGTTTCGCCGTCAATAACAGCATAGGCAAAGCCCATCTTGTCAGCAATCTTCAGCAATTCTGCTTTTTGATGTTTCCAGTTAAAGGCGACAACCGTGTGGTCGCGCTCTGCAACTAGATCCATCACTAACTGTGATCGGTCAGTAGAAAATACTTGGGTTGCCCCGTTCTCGTCATACACTGCACCTGAACACAGTTGAAGTAATTTCTGGTATTTAGCGCCTGCGTGGACAGCGTTAATTATTGCGCCACTTTCCGCTTCTAATATGGCTTGTTCTCTAAGGATTATGTAATTCGTCTGCAATCTAGGAGGCAGGTCGATGTACATCATGCGTTGTGTGTTTTCAGGAATGTCGATGCAGTCCTCGAATCGAAAACGGATAGTTATGTCATGTATTTTGGCAGCGACTTGTTCTTCTGCGCCTACATTGTCTAACCATTTAACCTGATTAGGGTTAGGCCCGACTTGTTTTGGGGTACACACTTGCAGTCTGAAACCATAGAAAGAACGACCAAGACGTTCACCATCGTCTAGCAGCACACAAGGGTGCCAGATGTCGGTCACGCTGTTTGGAGTGATAGTGCCTGACATCATTACTCTGCGATCAAACAGGTCTACAAGGTCGCGTATGGCCTTACTACGCTCTGAGTTAGGATTTTTAAATGCGGTGACTTCATCCACACAAATCATGTCGAAATCGTTCAACACAGAAATGTTCTCGGCTTTGAGTAACCACTTAACTGCATCGTGGTTAGTAATAACAACGTCACGTTTAGCATCGAAGGCTTCCCGACGTGCTTTGGCACTTTGCGACGTTGAGATACCCCATGTCAATTCAGGTGTCCACTGGTCAATGTCATCACCCCAAGCAGGTTTTAGGATAGATAACGGCGCAAGAACTAACATACGGCGCGCATCTGATTGCTTGAAGGCTTCTAGAACACAACGCGTCTTGCCTGTACCTGCATCGGAGGTAATCAAAGCGCGCTCCTGGTTAATTAGGAACTCGATGGTTGATACCTGGTGGTCAAATAGAGGCGGTAAGTCGAGCGGCGCAGGTAGTGATATATTTCTTCCGTTTTTCATGGGTCATGTCCTCTAAATGATGGAATTCGTCGGCAGCGATGAAGGCATAGCTTGCGATAAGCGCTAATTCTTCAGTGGCAATGCCATTTGCTTGGCTGTTTTCTTGAAATAGGGCATCAGCTGCGCAACGACTGAATATTTCTTCTGCTAAAGTCATACCGTTTCCTCAAAAGCGGGGTGGGTTTCGTAATCACTGCTGTCCATAACTGCACAGAGAGAGTGAATGTAGAGAGAATCTTTGTACTTTATGATGTCGTAGCGTTGTTTAGCTTCAGCAAGTGATTCAAAAGCTTCGTAATGGTCAGTATCAGCATAACCAATAGCTTTACTCCTGATTGTCCAACATACAATCCAGCTAACACCTTCATGGGCCGTACAAATCATGTGATTACTCATAAACTCTCCTAGTGGGGTGCGTAACGCCATTGGCATGCGGGATTTTCTAGACCTTCTTGCACTTTAGCGTGGGGACACCACTTGCAGGAGGTCATATTGGGGGTAGGTTTGAAGTCAACACAGGTGGTTGCTTGGTTAAAGCGTAAGTTGTAGCGGTCAAAGAACATCATGGCTTGATCGCGTGAGTAGGAGGTGGTCATGGTCAAACCTTTGTCGGTGTAGATCATGTTTGCTTCTACAAACTCTAGCTCAGGCCATTTAACGAAGGTAGAAATCACATACAACAGTGCTTGTTGTCCGTGTTTAACCTCATTACCAAACTTTTGACCTGTCTTCCAATCATAAACTTTGGCAGAGGTAGGTGATTCTAGATCGAGCGCATCTAATTTCATGCGTAACCACGTATTATCTTCGCTCCAGCCAGTAGGCTCCCAATCTCTGGTGAATGCCCAATCTTCCTCGACATGAATATCACCATCGGAGTAACGTGCGCGTAAATCTGAGAATAATGAGTCAAATTTAATCAATTCTTTAGGCACTAGATCCTCTCCATCGCCTTTGATGAAGTTTTCTGCCTTGTCATGTATCTGACTACCTCGTAATGCAGCTGGGCCAGACACATCAGGGCATTTTTCGACTTTACTCAGGTACACATGGTAAGGACACTTCTCAAAGTTAGATAATGATGAGAACGAGGTCGTTGGGATAAGTCCTAACGGTGCTTCGAGCGGGTCAAGGCGAGCAATTTTAGCCCTTCGTGCAGATTCTTTAGCCGCTTTAGGATCAAACACAGTATTGTTAAATTCGAGGGTTGAATTGGAGCCTTTAGCTGCCATTTCATGGTTTTTTGGGTTGAATGTTGGTAAATCAGTCATCAGTGCACCTTTGGTTTTGTATTGATATACCGGTACATGCTGATGAGATGAGCTTTCATGCCAGCAGGGTCTTTAATCATTGCTTCCTCTACTTCACTCATGATGTATTCGTTTAATAACGCGATCTCATCCCCAGCTTTAAGCGCAGCGGGTTGTATGAAATGCCTTACTTCATATGCTGAAAAATGTTCAATTATAGGTAGAGTCATACGTACTCCTAAAAGTCAGGTTGATATTTCTGTGGCAATTCAGGTATTTCGACCATGTTAGTGACACGCTTACTAGCAGGAATGACACTAGGCGCTTTGTCTAGGAAGTCAGTCGCATCGTAGTCGGTAAACTTAAAGCGAGTAACAACGTACTTGGCACGTATGCCGTTCTTGCGTTTACGCTCTTGATTGACATCATTGCGTGTCAGCATGGTGGCAAACTTTTGACTTGTAGAATTACTGTCAGGATTAAGCACAAGGTACATGGCGTGCGCTTCGGCAACAGCTACGTCACTGGGTAATGTGTTAACGGCTTCGTCAATCCACTTAGTCAGTACTTTTTCTGCAACTTGCTTAACATTAAGTAAGTGAGATGGAGTGGTCTGAAGCGCGTTCATATTCTCGACAAAGTAGTCAAGGTCACCTTCGCGTAACGCAAAGCAGAACTTTTGATGAACGCCCATACCAGCGACACGCATATTGCGCTTGGCATCATTCTCTATGCAGGTCGTAGCAGCGAGCTGGTTGTAGTCAAAGGCATGTAAGAAGGCGTACAAGTGACTAACTTCGTCACCGAGCAGTGCTTTTATGTCGACAGTGTTGTCGAACATCTCTGGGTAAGCTTCTTTGATCTTAATGGTTTGAGGGAAACCTACGTTGTGTCGTCTATCACCATCGTCTAAGCGGGCAACATCGGCGTGGTTACTGAAGAAGATAAAGTTGCAGTACATTTTCATGTTCTTGCTTTCTTTATACATGGCACGTACATCGACGCGTTCGCCGCCAGTAATAAGCTTGATCTGGTCGAAGGTGCGTTGATCTTGCTTTGAGTCTGTAATGTGAAACTCGTCAATGGCAACAAACAATTTGTCAGAAAGGTAACTATTGAAGCTGTCTTCTAGGGCAGAGA
>Ga0307996_1000315_pt1 | contig 12806 bp, 6 predicted proteins | sample Davwhametageno35_FD_203143 | JGI IMG/M metagenome (GOLD analysis project Ga0307996, IMG submission 203143) | Marine microbial communities from Davis Island wharf, Antarctic Ocean - #35 | ecosystem: Environmental > Aquatic > Marine > Unclassified | place: Antarctic Ocean: Davis Island wharf...
CTCGTGTTCTGAATGCAACTCGTCCCCAAAACCAGTAATAGGGTATTGGAATTTCTTTTTCTTATTTGGTTTTGAATTTCTTAAAATATCAATTGCTTCACGATAAGTTAAGCGTACAAAATTATTTTCAATAACAAATTGTAGTCTTTCTAACAAACCCATTTCTGAGCGGTCTTCTTTTTTTAGTTTACTTTCCTCTTCTTCCATTCTAGCATCTAAAAACTGTAAGTCCTCTGCATTGTTTTCAATACAATATTGAATACAATACTTTAGAAACTCTTCTGCCAAATCCATGTTTTCGTTTAAATCAGCAAATGCAACCTCTGGCTCTATCATCCAAAATTCTGATAAATGCCTAGAGGTGTTAGAGTTTTCAGCCCTAAATGTCGGCCCGAATGTATATACCTGTCCAAGTGCTAAAGCACCCAATTCAGCTTCTAATTGTCCCGTTACAGCAAGGCTTGTTTTTTTTCCAAAAAAATCTTCATCATAATTAACCTTCCCCTCCTCTGTCTTTGGTAATTTTTCCAAATCAAGGTTAGTTACTTGAAACATTTCCCCTGCTCCTTCAGCATCAATACTTGTAATAATAGGAGTGTGAATATTGAAAAATCCTTTATCATTAAAGAATTTATGTACCGCAAAAGTGAGGGTATGACGCAACCTAAATACAGCTGAAAAAGTATTTGTTCTAAAACGTAAGTGAGCCTTTTCTCTTAAAAATTCTAGGCTGTGTTTTTTAGGTTGTAACGGATATTCATCAGCATCAGCACCTCCTAATATTTCAATGGATTTTGCAAGAATTTCTACTGCCTGTCCACTTCCTTTGGATGCCACTAATTTACCACTTACACTTATGCAAGAACCGGTAGTAATCTGTTTCACTAGCTCTTCATCAAAATCGCTAGCTTCAGCAACAACTTGAATGCTATTTATTGTTGAACCATCATTTAAAGCAATAAAAGAAACATGTTTACTTCCTCTTCTAGTCCTTACCCAACCTTTAACATGAATTTTCTGTTCGTTTCCTTCTGATTGAAGAATTTCTTTAATTTTCATACTCAATTATTTTTCAATATTTTCTTCTTACCCTACTTGAGTGATAAGACTTTTTTCTAGAATTTTCTGTACTGAACTTACTATTGCTTTTGTATCATAATGACAATCATTATACAATTCTTCTTGTGTTCCGTGATGAATGAATATGTCAGGAATACCAAGCATTTTTACTTTAGCTTGATAATCATTATTTGCCATAAACTCTAAGATTGAACTTCCAAATCCACCTTGCAAACAACCGTCTTCAATCGTGATAATTTTATCAAACTTTTGGAAAATTGTATGCAATAGCTTTTCATCTAATGGTTTTGCAAATCGCAAGTCATAATGTGCAATATTTAAACCTTCTTTTTCAAATTGTTCTTGGGCTTTAACTACAAAATTTCCAGGATGTCCAAAAGATAAAATAGCAATTTCTTCTCCTTCCCTTACAACTCTCCCTGTTCCTATTTCAATTTCTTCAAAAGGAGTTTTCCAATCGAGCATAACTCCATTACCTCTTGGGTACCTAATTGAGAAGGGCCCTTGATTAGGCAATTGAGCGGTAAACATTAAGTTTCTTAACTCCTTTTCATTCATAGGAGCCGAAACAATCATATTTGGAATACATCTGAAAAAAGCAATATCATAAGCCCCATGATGTGTTGCTCCATCAGCACCAACTAATCCTCCTCTGTCTAAGCAAAAAACAACATTTAAATTTTGTAAGGCTACATCATGAATAACCTGATCGTAAGCCCTTTGCATAAATGAGGAATAGATATTGCAAAAAGGCACTTTACCTTGTGTTGCCATTCCTGCTGAGAAAGTAACTGCATGCTGTTCGGCTATCCCAACATCAAAAGTTCTTTCTGGCATCTCGGCCATCATTTTACTTAAAGATGAACCAGAGAGCATGGCTGGACTAACGCCTACAATTTGTTCATTTATTTTAGCAAGTTCTATTATTGTCTCTCCAAATACATCTTGGTATTTTGGAGGTGTTTTTTTCTTTTTCCCAACTATGAACTCTCCTGTTTCTTTATTAAAAATACCTGGAGCATGCCATTTTGTTGAGTTTCCTTTTTCAGCAGGGATGTAGCCCTTACCTTTTACTGTTAGGCAGTGTAATATTTTAGGACCAGGTATATCTTTTAAGTCATTTAAAACGCTAACTAAGTGTTCTGGGTCATGACCATCAATAGGGCCAAAATACCTAAAATTTAACGATTCAAAGTAATTACTTTCACCTAGTAAAGTTGATTTAACTATTTTTTCAACTTTTGTTGCTACCGCTTGTGCATTTGGTCCGTATTTACTGATTTTACCTAATATTTTCCAAATTTTATTTTTGGTCTTATTATACGTTCGTGAAGTAGAAATGTCAGTTAAATATTCTTTTAAGGCTCCAACTGCAGGGTCAATCGACATACAGTTATCATTCAAAATAACTAATAGGTTTGAGTTTTCAGCGCCAGCATGGTTCAAAGCTTCAAAAGCTATCCCAGCAGTCATAGATCCATCACCAATTACTGCAATATGTTGCTTGTTTTTTTCGCCATTAACTTTAGAAGCCATAGCCATACCTAGCGCTGCAGAAATTGAGGTAGAGGAATGCCCTACTCCAAAAGTATCATAAACACTTTCGCTTCTTTTTGGGAAACCACTTAGCCCCTTATAAATTCTATTTGTTGGAAATTGTTCTTTTCGGCCAGTAAGAATTTTATGACCATAAGCTTGATGTCCAACATCCCAAACTAACTGATCGGAAGGAGTATTAAAAACATAATGCAAAGCAACTGTTAATTCAACAACACCCAAACTAGCACCAAAATGCCCCCCTTTTTCTGATACAATATCAATAATATATTGCCTTAGTTCACTGCAAATTTGTTCCAGCTGATTTTTATTTAACTTGCGTAAATCATCTGGACTATTAATCTTACTTAATAGAGGACCTTGTGGATATCTAGTAGTTTTTTTCATTTGTATGCTTGCAAAGATACGGTATTTTAGATTTTTAATGTAAAATAATAAGTAAACAACTTGTATTTAATTAATTATTAAATTTTTGCCAATTTTCGTTAACATAATATAGTTAATAATTGAATCTGCTAAACCATAATAGTTCATGTATTTAATCTCAATTTTGTAGTATGAATAGAATTATAATTTTTTTTCTAATAATACCCCTTTTTGCTATTGCAAATCAGGATAGTTTATTAAATGTTGATATAATTGGTATCGATAGTATTACTGTATTATCTGAGAACATGGAGTTCAAACAAGAGAATATAATTGCTTGGAGATTACAACAGTTAGATAAAAACACGCCAATGGATTTGGTATATAATGATAAAGTCCAAGTTTTTATTGATAGTTATTTAGGAAGAAACAAAGCTTTAATTTCCAGAATGAAAGGTTTAGCTCCGTATTATTTCCCAATGTTTGAACGTGAGTTAGATCAATATAACTTGCCACTTGAGTTTAAATATTTAGCTATTGTTGAGTCGGCCCTTAATCCTAAAGCTCGTTCACGCTCAGGAGCTTCTGGTTTATGGCAATTCATGTATTTAACAGGCAGGCAATATGGGTTAGAGGTTACTTCTTATATGGATGAAAGGCAAGACCCTCTTAAAGCAACTAAATCAGCTTGTGAATATTTTGTAAGCTTATATGATACTTTCGGAGATTGGAATTTGGTTTTAGCAGCATATAATGGTGGCCCTGGTTATTTGCAACGAAAAATTGTAAGTGTTGGTTCTTCTGATTTTTGGGAATTATACCCTCATCTACGAAAAGAGACAAGAAATTATGTGCCTACTTTTATTGCGGTAAATTATGCAATGCAGTATGCGGCTGAACACGATATTGCCTTTGTAGATCCTAAAATTAACTTTGAAGATATTGATACACTTATTCTTAAAAAGGAAGTTGAATTAAAGGTATTGACAGAATTATTATGTGTTAATAAGCAAACCATAAATTACTTAAATCCAGCTTATAAAAAATCAATTTTTCCTAAAGGTGCTGTATTAACTTTTCCAAGCAATACAGTGCATGATTTTAAGCTTAATGAAACGACTAATTATGCTTTTATTGATGCTGTTGGGAATAAGGAAATATTAATTGATGAAGAACGTATTGTCTATAGAGTTGATAGAGGCGATTATTTAGGAAGAATTGCGAAAGCGCATAATGTACATGTTTTTGAGATTAAAGAATGGAATAAGTTAAAATCAACTAAATTGGATATAGGTGATAAATTAGTTATTTATGTCAAAAAAGGTAAGCATTTATCAGCTGAAAAAAAGGTTTTAGGTAAAAATGAATATATCATCCAAAAAGGCGATACGCTTTGGGATATTGCTAAAAAACATAATGGGTTAAGTGTTTGGAAAATTAAAGCTTTAAATAATATGGAAAATGATAATTTGAAACCAGGAACTACAATTTTATTACCAACTTCATGATGAGATATTTAATTGTCGTTCTATTTTTTTTAAGTGCTTGTTCTGATGGAGTAAAAACCTTGCCTAGTTCAACTGGAATTTTGTCGGAAGTTATTTTTGTGGTTGATGACCTGCTTTGGGAAAACCAAGTTAAAGATGTTGCCTTTAAAACTTTTGGAGTTCCTATTCAAGGATTAACAAAAGACGAATCTTCTTTTAGAGTAATACAAGTAAATCATAGTGAATTTAAGTCTATTTTAAAGACCCATAAGAACATCGTAATTATTGCTAAGAATGTACCCACAAGCAATCAACAGAATAAATGGGCTAATGGCCAGCTAGTTGTACAGTTGGAATTTAAGGATGAGGATAATAAATTAACTAAAGACTTAAATAAAGTAAAGTCAATTTTTGAGTTTAGAGAAATTAGGATTTTAAGAAATAGTATTTCAAAATCATCTCAAAAAATACATGAGAAAAATATTAAGGAACAATTTAATATTGAAACTTTAATACCTTCAGAATACACAATTGTTAAAGATACAGTAGCTCTATTTTGGGCAACTTATAACCCTGAAAAACAAGAAGAAATAAAACATCTCTTTGTTTATTCATTTGAACCAAAAGCGATTAATCTTCAACAAGAAGTATTGCAAAAAACGGATAGCATTTTTGCCAAGTATCTACTTGGGGCTAAACAAGGGCAACATGTAAGAATGGAGAAATTTTTTTCTCCTATCTACTCTGAAAATACGTATAGAGGATTATGGAAATTAGATAGAGGTTTTATGGGAGGTCCTTTCCTTATAAAAACCTATTTTAATAATAATAAAGTAGTAGTAACTGTTGGACTTATTTTTGCGCCAAATGACAGAAAAAGAAAATATATAAAATCGTTTGAGGCTATTTTATAATTAGCTTTTTTCTTATTGCAATTGATCCTCCTTTTTTATTACTTAGTTGTAGGATGTAATATCCTTTTGCAAGACTATTAGTATTTATTACAGTTGAAGTGCTACTTACTTCTTTTTCAAGAATAGATTGACCCGTTATGCTATAGATTGTTACTGTTAAATTGTTTATTATATTATTAGCAATATTTATTGTTATTTTATCTGTTGCTGGGTTAGGATAAATATCAAAGCTTTTAATACTATTTTCAGAAATTGAAAGAGGCTGTGTATTTAGTGTGCTTTTCCACACTCCTCTCCCGAAAGTTGCTGCACTAATTGTTCCTTCAGCATAATGAATTTCTAATTCTTTTATAACTACATTAGGTAAGCCATTCATATATGGAATCCAATCTGTCATAGTATTGTTTTTATAATAAACTCCAACATCAGTCCCAACATATAAATCATCATTTGTACCTGCTTGGTAGGCAATACAATTTGCTGGCAAATTTGGTAATCCAGTTGCTGTAATATTTATCCAGTTTGTTCCCCCATCAATTGATTCGTAAATTTTATGACTACTATTATATTGAGATAAAGTTACCCAAACTCTATCGGCATTATTATTTGCTACTGTAACATCAGTAATATTATAATTTGGTAATCCTGGCTTTATGTTTACCCATGTAGCTCCAGCATCTTTGGTTACTTTAATTCTACTATAAGTTGCTGCATATATATAATCTTCATCTGAAGGAGCTAACGCAATTGACCTCAAAGCTTGCCCTCCACTTACATTATACGATATGGAATCCCAAATCGCACCAGCAGTTTCTGATCTGTACACCTCTTCATATCCAATAACAATTAAATTATTATTACTACTGTGCATTTCGTAAGGCGTGTTCCACCCTCCTTCATAGCTTACAGGCTTTATGTTGTTCCAGTTATTTCCCCCGTTATTTGTTTTTCTTATACCACCATATTGGTATTCTGCATAAATAATATCATCATCATAATGATCAATTTTACATTCCATTCCATCACCTCCCATTATTGCATCCCATGTGCTATTTGTAAGCATTTCAGTCCCATTATCTTGTGCTCCGGCAACTAATCTGTTTGGGTTGGATTGTGATAACCCTAAGTTATAAAACTGAGATATTTCTAATCCATCAGAAATATCTACCCATTTGTTTAGGTTTTCCATGTATTTATACAACCCGCCATCATTTCCTGCATAAGCTACATGAGTATGGGGGCTAAACTCAGCAGCATGCTGATCGACATGCATATAAGAATAATTGCTACCATTTCCACTGCTTGCATTAATAGTCCATGATTGTCCTCCGTCAATTGTTTTCCAAAGGTTTATACCACCAACATAAAGTAAATTTTCATTATTTGTTGAAACTGCTAAACTAAGGTCATACCAAGATTGACCACCTGCGCTTGTCCCATCAGTATCTCTTCCTAAAATATTTGGACTATTTGATTGTAGTGTCCAACTGTCTCCGGCATCAGAAGATTTGTATAATCCATGTAGACTGTAATCAGAAGCAGAATAAAGAGCATAAATCACTTCAGGATTGTCTGGAGTAACAGCAATTAAAGGGCGATATTTTCCGCTTGAGGCAATTCCATTATTTATTACGTTCCAATTTGCACCACCATCAGTTGTTCTGTAAACATTTGAACCTCCACTTGATTCTTTAGCTGCATAAATAGTTGATGGAGTTCCTGGTTTAAATTCTATATCACGCCATCTACCGTTTATCCCTACTGTTTGCCAATTTGCTCCAGCATCAGTACTTATCATAATATTGTCATTAGTTACTGCAAAAACAGAATCAGGGGATATGGGATTTATAATTACTTTATTGATTCTTTTCTGTTGACTGATGTTATAGCTTAAACTTGTTGTATTCCATGAATTCCCTCCATCAGTTGATTTTAAAATCCCAATACTATAAGTGTCTGTTGCATCAGCATCACCAGTTACAATAAGCATATTTTGTGTATTCGTTGGATCAATAGAAATTGATGAAACACCTAATACCGGCAGGTTGTCAGTATTTGTTGTCCAATTACTTCCCCCGTCTACTGATTTCCATAATCCTCCTGCAGGTGATCCTATCCAAATTATATCCTGATTAACTGGATCAAAAGCAATACAATTTACCCTACCGTTACCTCTCTTTTTTCCGTTTGACAGTATGATAGGCGTATTAATTGGTCCTTTTGATATCCAATTAGATTGAGTGCTTGTTTTTGAATACGAATTGTTCTCTTGTATCTTTTCCCATTCTTTAAATAATGCATCTGCTTTAAACTTTTCTCCCTCAGAACTTCTTTCTAAAATAAAATCCATCTCTCTAGCATAAGGTTTAAACCCGTTTCCTTTAGTGTAGGGATGTATAGTTCTATATTTTTCAAAAGCAATGCTTTTTTCTTGAACCGTTGGATTTGGATTTGTTTTTAATAATTCATCTTCCCATATTTGAGAAAAGCTCATAATATTAAAAAAGCAAAAAAGAATAGTTAAATATAAATTGTTCATAATCAATGTTTAAAATTTGGCTTGCAAAGATAGCGAAAAATTCCTGCCACTTGCACTAATTCCTGAACCAAAGGTTTTGTAATGGGTGTCTGTAATGTTATAAATACCAGTAATAAAAGTTAAGTTTTTATCAATGTTTATTTTGTGTTTTAAGTTAAGGGTGTGCCAGGATGGATTGCCAATTTGTGTTGCTTCCTCCAGATTATCAACACCTGAGAGGTCATAATCTTCAGTTTTTTTAATCCCATTATAATGTATACTAAAGCTGATAAGTTGCTTTCTTATACTATAATTTAATTCACTAATAATATTTTTTGGTGGGATATGAGCTAAAGGCAGTTTATCGCTGGTCTCTCCTTTTAAAATATTTATTGAACTATTATGGCTGAGTCTTTTTGTCAGATTTATGTGATAGGCAAAATTAACTCCACTAATAGTAGCCCTTCCTATATTTTGATTCATCATTACCCTCATCATTTCGCCATCATAAATGATAGAGTCATTACCATTTAATTTAGCATATCTTCTTTCAATAGCATCAATAATTTGGGTTTGAAATACTTGTAATTGAAAAGTGATTAGTTTTTTGAAATTGGCTACTAACCCTGTTTCAAAGTTAAATGATTTTTCAGGTGATAATTTATTGTTTGGCAATATAACTGAAATATCATCCTTTGAAAAAATCTTACCAATATCATCTGTATTCGGATTTCTAAATCCATTTGAAATTGATGCATTGAAAGTAAAATTCTTACTAGCTTTATATTGCATTTGAACTGAATTTGAAAAAGATTTATTTTCTACTAGAATTTCATCAAATGGTAATTGTATACTTGTTGTATCCCGGAATTTAGAAGATAATGAGTTAACATTATATCTAGTTCCTAAAAGTATATCTATATTTTTTAAACCTTGATAATTTAGTTGTAGATATATAGCATTATTAAGCACCTTTGTCCCTCCGTTAGGATATCTACTAGTATTATAGTAAATATTGTTATTAGATGATAGGTTTGCAGTAGATTCTAATTGTTGAAATCTAGAGTCAAATCCATAGTTTATTTTCAACTTATTGACTTTTTTTAATACATCAGCCTTTAAATCAAAAATCTGAAGCGACTCAGTTCTGTTATTTAATAAATTGGCTCCTTGCTTTTGCTTGTGTCTGGATTCTTTAACATCCTGAAAGGAAGCCGTAAATACTGCTTCATTAGAAAATACAGTGTGCTTATAGTTTTTTAGTCGTACGCTTTGAAGCATCCTTCTTTGAGGGCCATAGTACCAATAGCGATATTTATTCTCTCCATCTTTTAGGTCATTTAATTTATCAAATCGATTAATATTTGATGATGTAGAAAACTGAGAATTAAAAAGTAAAAAGTTATTTTTTGTTGCTTGAAATAAGGTTTTGTGGAAGAAATCAGCTTGTTGATATGCAGTTTCTTTTTGTATATTATTTTCTGCTATTATTGATTCATTTCCCCAATTTGAAAAGCCATGTTTTCTATTATTCCCCATCCTCAAATCGCCATAAGATTTTATTGAAAAACCACTAATATTAATGCTTTTCCCTAGTTTATAATTTGATGTTAATGAAGTGAAAACGGCTTTTGAACTGCTTTCGTACTGCTGTGCGAAATGATGTCCTCCATTATTTTTAGGGCGTTTAGTTGTGAAAATAATTGCACCACCCATAGCTCCATTTCCAAATGCAACTGCTGATGGACCAAACAATACTTCAGCACTATTTAAGAAAAACGGATTAATTGTTGACATATTTTGAAGGTGCCCACTTCTAAAAATAGTATTGTTTAACGCTATCCCATCAATAATTATTAATAACCTATTCGCTTCCATTCCTCTTAAGTTTGGACTCCCTCCTCCGTTTTGACTTTTTTGAATGCTTAAGCCCATAGTTTTTTCTAGTAAATCACTAGTCTGTGCACTTTGAACATTAGCAATTTTAATTGCATGTATTTTTGTGAAAATTGATGTTTCTTTAAAGTGACTTTGCTTTGAATCGCTTATTTCTACATTATCCAAAGTATGTGTTTTTAAAACCAAAAAGATACTATTGTTTTGAATGTCCTTTTTTGTTATCCTAAGATTTTGATATGCTAAATGTTGAATTATTAAAGAGTCAATACTTTTGAACGAGTCTAGTTTGCTAGTCCCTTTATTATTGCTGATTACTCCTGTATTGTTAGTATTTGAGCTTATACTTACTCCCTCTATTGGCTGTTGAGTAAGGATATCTAAAATTGTTATTTCTTGTGCGCTAATTCTAAAACTAATTGAAATTAGTATTATTACGAGATACTTCATGTTCTTAATGATTCAATAATTAAGTGACTGGTCATATTTTTAAGCTCATGATGTTGTAATTTATAGTATTGAATTAAATGCAATAAAATTTGATTTCTATTTTGATATGGAATATTGATGTCTTTATTTTCAAGTAATTCTCTCAAGTAGGTTGAATTATCTTTTTCAATATAGTAGTTTAGTTGTTGATTGTTGTTTGTAAACCCGCCTAGTTCCATATTAAAGTATGCTCCATTTATTTCTTCTTTAGAGGGTGAGAAACCAAGGTATTCTGAAAGTCGAATTAAGAATATTATGGGAAAGTTTGGATTAATTTTTTCTATACTATTTAGGTCAATTTTTAACTCCCACATAAATTTGAATAGTGCTTTGTCTTTTTCGGTTTCTAACAAAACTTTTGAAATTACTTCAGCAACAAATATGGATAGAAAATTCTTTTTCATATCAATTCCATCAGTAATTTGTGTGTGTTCTAAAGCAATTTCGCTAATGTATTGCAGGCTGTTTTTAGTTAGATGAGTTGCATTGATACTAAGTAATTGAAGTGGTTGAAAATGCCCTAGTTTTTTTTTTGATTTATTAGCTCTTACTCCTTTTACAATAAAACTTTGTACTCCTTTTTCTTCAGTAAAAATTTTTGCTATAATGGAGCTTTCTCCTTGTTTTAAATAACTTAGGGCAATAGCCCTGCTTTTATACTTCATTAGTGAATAAACAAGATCTTACTTACTATTTTCTCTACTCCATTTATGTCGGTACTAAATACTAGATATACGCCAGTAGATACTCTGTCTCCATTTTTATTCTTACCGTTCCAACTCGCCTGCCCTCCTTTTGCAAAATCCTCAAAGACTAAATTGCCATCTATATCAGTAATTTTTATATTAGCACCAGTAACTAGTCCACTTATTGAAATTATGCCATTATAGGTCTCTCTAACGGGGTTAGGGAAGACTTTTGTTGTTGATTGTGTTGTAGCTCCTTTTGTTGCGTCGGAACGGTAAGAGATGAGTCCTTTTCCAGTACCAATAAAGACTTCACCACTTGTTGGGTTTATTGTAATATCATAAATATCATCTGAAAACAGAGGGCTATTATTGGTTGTAAAATGTAGAATTTCTTCCATCCCATCACCTGATATTAGAAAAACTCCTGATTTTTCAGTGCCAATCCATTTTCTGTTTGCTCCATCTATTGTGATACATTTTATTTTTTCTTCACTTAGTAAATATTGACCATATTCTCCTTCAGTGATTAATATTTGTTGTGCATCAAAATTATCCCCAGAAAATATTGCTGAAGGATTATAGAAAACACCAATCCCCTTATCAGTCCCTACCCAGATTTCTCCATCTAAATCTTCAGCTATAGAATAGACTTCCATTGATGGTAGATTTCCCTGACCTACAGTATTTTTAATTGTTTTGTACTGGTCATCACTTGGGTCAGAGATTGTATTATTTTCATCATAAACAAAGAGTCCTCCTGATCGCCCAATTACTCCCCATTTTTGGTTGAATTGATCTATTATTAAATCATCAAAAAACAGTCCAATTTTATTTTGATTCATACTAAATGAGAACCACTCATCATTTTTAGTTTTTACAAATAGTGGATGGTTAACTTCTGAACTTAATCCCCATAAATTCCCATCATCATCAAACTTTATATCTGAAATTCTAATTCTATTATTGGAATAATAGACTGTGTCTAATACCCCATTTGTATTATTATATCCGTACTTCTCAATAAAATCTTCATCCTTCATTTTTGATATTCCATGATACCAAGATGCATAGAATGTATAGTCATCTTTTACTGCAACTTCTAATATGTCTCTAGCCCCACCTATTTCCGATCTATTGTTATTAATCCATGTGTCTGTGGTGTTTTTAAAAGATACTCCATCATCTATTAATGAATTTAATCCAAAGTTTGAATGCCCACCATGGCACATGTAAAGCGTGTTGTCTTCATATTCTAGGCTATAAATTTCATTTCTTATTGGGCCTTCTGGTATAAAACTTTCTTGATATTGGGAATTAATGAATTTTAAAAGCCCATTATTATCATCTGCTACCCATAGATATCCTTCACTATCATTATAAATAAAATTAATATCTTCTAACTGATTATTAAGTATAGTGTCTGCACTTAATAAAAGATTATTATACTTTAGTATGGTATCATTATTTGTTAGGAATAAAGAATTTTTATTGTAAAAAGAGTTTCCGTTTCCAACCCAAATTGAATCTTCTATTGCGAAAATATTTTGATAATTTTCAGTTCTATTTGTATCCAACATCCAGCTATTAAAGTCAAACAAACTAGATGAGTTTTTATCCGCATAATATACGCCACCCTCTGAAGCTACAAAAATATTACTACTGTTAAAGGCGCAGCTATTTATCCCTTCAAAATTACCATTTTGACCAATTTTATATGTGTCTTTTATTTCTTCATTTTCTAAATCAAGAAGTACCAACCCAAAAGTGCACGATAGGTAAGCTATTTTCTCTTTAATGATTATATTGTTGA
>Ga0307996_1000316_pt1:0-7500 | contig 12799 bp, 12 predicted proteins | sample Davwhametageno35_FD_203143 | JGI IMG/M metagenome (GOLD analysis project Ga0307996, IMG submission 203143) | Marine microbial communities from Davis Island wharf, Antarctic Ocean - #35 | ecosystem: Environmental > Aquatic > Marine > Unclassified | place: Antarctic Ocean: Davis Island...
ACGGAACTCGAAAGTGGTATCACAAAAAATGAAAAAAGTTCGTTTCTGTACCCAACTTTTATCCAGTGGGTGTACAGTACTTGAAAGTATGCTACGACGGAAATCTCGCAAAGCTTGCTTTTCGAACAGTACTGAGTTGAAAAAAAAAATAGAGGAAAAAAAATCGTTTCTGTACCCAGCTTTTTCTCCGGTTGATGTACAATACTTGAAAGTACGCTACGAAGAAAATCTCGAAAAGCTCGCTTTTCGAACGAGACTGAGTTAAAAAAATATTAGAGGAAAAAAAAATGTTTCCGTACCTAGCATTTATTCAGTTGATCTACAGTGCTTGGGGGTACGCTACGATGTTGCTTTTTCAACAATACCGATTTTGAAAAAACGAGAGGAAAAAAAAAAGTTTCTCTAGACAACACCATCCCAATTTATAGTTTACGTCGGATCGTACTTACAGAACTCGAAAGTGGTACCACCAAAAATGAAAAAAAAAAAACGTTTTTGTACCCCACTTTTATCCAGTGGGTGTACAGTACTTAAAAGAACGCTACGACGGAAATCTCGCAAAGCTTGCTTTTCGAACGGTACTGAGTTGAAAAAAATATTAGAGGAAAAAAAATGTTTCTGTACCCAGCATTTATCCAGTTGATGTACAGTGCTTGGGGGTACGCTACGACGTTGCTTTTCGGACAAAACTTATTTGAAAAAAAAAAAAATGAAAAAAAAAGCTTCTCTAGACAACGCCCTCACATTTTATACTTTACGTCGGATTGTACTTACAGAACTCGAACATGGATGGCTCCGCAAAAAATGAAAAAAAAATCGTTTCTGTACCCAACTTTTATCCAGTGAATGTACAGTACCTGAAAGTGCGCTACGACGGAAATCTCGCAAAGATTGCTTTTCGAACGGTACTGAGTTGAAAAATAAATTAGAGGGAAAAACATGTTTCTGTACCCAGCACTTTTCCAGTTGATCTGCAGTGCTTGGGGGTACGCTACGACGTTGCTTTTCGGACAATACTGATTTGAGAAAAGAAAAAAAAAAAAAAAAGTTTCTCTAGACAACGCCCTCACATTTTATACTTTACGTACGATCGTACTTACAGAACTCGAACATGGTACCACAAAAAATGAAAAAAAAATCGTTTCTGTTCCCAACTTTTATCCATGACATACAGTACCTGGAAGTACGTCTCTGCATGTTGTCACTAGTTCTCGCGACGCTCGGGATGAAGGTGTTTGTCTTGATCGTCACCAGGCTCTTCGGCTCACTTTTCACAGATGATGACAAGGGCTTAGAAGCTGGAGCAAATTTTGTATCGGCAATTACTGGACCGTTTGCACCCAGCTCATTACCAGTGACACCAGCCGTGTCCAAAAACTCCTTCAACTTGTCCCCATCATTACCAAACTTGCAAGGATTGACCTTGGAACCTTAGCGTCTGCATCTCGCAAGGCACCGCCTCACTTTATTTTCTCTTTTCGCGGAACCAACCAGGGGCGTCCACAAAACCACTGGTCCCGTTCAGCGTGATACCCTGGGTACCGCACCAGCTGGCTGCAAACCGGGAGTATCCCTTCCGATATTTGGGCGCGTAGATCCAGCAAGACCTTCAACAACCCGTCGAAGCACCGGGACTGGAAAAGCAGATCTGCCAGGGCTAGTCTCCGCAACAGCAATTAAGCTCTGCATCTGTTTCACCGCAGTCTCGATCGTCCGCTTCAGATCCTCCGACACCTTGCACTGCTTCTCAAAAGACAACGACATTTCCTTAGCGGACTGACTTGTCAACCTTGTGGAAACGACGGGCAAGGTTGGAAGCAAGCTCAGTGAACTTGGCCGTGATCAGCTCGTTAGATCCGCTCACAGCTTCCGCTACAGATTTCTCGATGGTGTCCTGCAGCACCTTTCCACGTTTCAGATCAGCGATCCCCTCCCCATCAGATTTGTCACCTTGAGGCCCATGTTGTCGACTGTTCTCGCGACGCTCAAAATGAACGTCTCTGCCTCAATCGTCACCAGGCACTGCGGGTCGCGCTCCACAGCTGAGGCAAGGGGCTTGGGAGCCAGATCAACGTTTGGATCAGCAATGACTCGACTCTTCGCACCGAGCACACTGCTAGTAACACCAGCTGTATCAAGGAGCTCCTTCAGCTTGTCCCCACCGCACTCAAACTTGCAAGGGTTAATCTTGGCACCGTAGCGCCTGCACCTTGCTAGACGCCGCCTTTGGCATTTTTGCCAAAAAACCGAAAAGCCGCTCCCCCCGGTCGCTCGGCCGCCGTAAACAAACGCGCCGAGACTTGCTGCACTCCACTCCGCCGAGACCAGCTCTCGCCGCGCCGGCGCGGTAAAAAGATGCGCGCTCCCTCCCCGTGTCAGGATAGAAATTTTCGAAAGCAAACCTGTTACAGAAAACGATCGGCAAAGCAAAGCACCGATCTACGGGAAATGTATTTCTATTCCGTATACGGCTGCTGGTATCACACGCTCGCGCATGGGGATGTCTTGAACATCCTGAATGGGGCCCTCCACAGGTGTACCCACTGTACTTCGAAGTGCCGCGAAGTGGGTCCACTACAAGGAGACCAATCGTACTGCAGAGTCCGAAGTGAATCCACCTCTTGCGTACAGCCCGGTCATATGGAATTTACACACACTCGCATACATGACTAGTCTAGTACTTTTCCCATATTCAGTCCCAACGAAAGTATTAAGTTGCGAGCGGTGGCTTCTTCTCCCTAACCATAAAATCTTCGAAAAGACGTGGGTGCGAATGTGTTTTTAACCGTATGATTTCGTACCTTCACTTTTCAGTTCTTTGACAGTACATGGAGGCAGCTCTACTTTCGACATGCTCAAACTAGGACTGAGATATTGTGCGGTCGGTCGATACTGTAAGCAGTGGGGATTCGTTATTAGGTATTATCGTGTCTCTGTTACATCCAACCCGTGAACAAAACAGTACTCCACGTTGAAAGAGTAGAGTGTTAAGTAAGCATTCGGTCAAGTCGAAATACTGGCGGTCGCTAGAATTGGTTGCCAAGATCCGAGACTTAACTAAACTTCACAACATTTCTTTGACCGGGTCGGGTCATACCAACAATGGTACAAGAACGAAACCCATAGAACCCGTTCACCGAAATAACACTCCCTACGAACTGCTCGGATCCCTTACACGAGAAGTGTTCGTCGGCCCTCTTAATAATTACTCGGCTCAATCGGTTTGGAACTGTAAGCGCAGCTCAGACGAACGTGTACGCGGTTCTGCGGTGTAATCATTTCACACCACTTACAGTAGCTGATATGAACACTTACAGTAACGCTCGACCTGATTACAGCCCCCTTGCCGTTAACTTACAGTAAATATCGAACGCTTACAGTGTTGCAAAAAAAATGCGCGCCTTCGGCGCGGTTTAGGGATAGGGATAGCCACAGCGACAACCACAGCTCTTCTGCGCTGCTTCCCTACATTTTCTTCATCTTTCTTTTCCCTTCCTTTTTCTTTCATTCACTCCATCACACAACTTCTTTTACCTTTTCGCCTTGCTACCTCTAATCACTACTATACTACAACTACAACAAATAATGCTACCAGTTGGAATTTTCAACTCTAAAAATCTTTCAACTCTTCTTCCTATCAACAAGATGACAAACTTCGTTTTCTTCCAAGTCCATTATCTCAAACTAATTTTCCCCTACATTATATACTTGGCCTTCACCTCACTTGAAAACCTGTACCTCAAAACTTCCTTTACACATATAAGCCTTGACCTCACCAAATTACAGACTACCACTAAACTCCAACACCACTTGTCCAATCTTACCAACAATGCTACAACAACGAAACCAATACAACCCACACACCGACTTAACACTCCCTACGAACTGCTCAGATCCCTTACACGAGAAGTGTTGAGGTCGTCAAACGAAAGTGCCAAGCACTCATCAGCAATTAAAACAAATGATGATCGTCATAGCAGTCACTACCTTACACTCTTACTAATAAAGCATTAACTTCTCTTCCATGTTTAGAGCAAAGGAATTTCTTGCCACTTGACCAGGTTAACAAAAAAATTGCTTTATCAGTGAATTCATCCAAGGCCTATGTTATTAACATAACTCTTGTTTAAATCACTAACAAATTTAAATGACAACGAAAGAGAGCATAGTATAATACCCAGGTCAGGTCTTCCCATTTCGTACTTAAGCGTATAAAAGGCAGTTGTCTACAAATCATACATGTAAAGAATAAAAAGAATAAAACCACAGTCGGATGGTAGTCGTACCTGTAGGGAAAAAAAAGTTAGAGTTACGAAAGAAACACAGTACATTCCTAGACTTGTCTAGATTTCCCGTTCTAACTTAAGTACCTCAACTACCTTCGTCGTTCATGTTTGTTTACAGATGGCTTGTACGCAAGTCCCTCTCTGCTTGACAGGTTCACCCGTCTGTTAGATGATGCGAGCGAGAACGCATCATTCTTGAGTGAAACCCATATCAATAAAGATATTGTTTAAAAACAAATCGTAAGGACCCAGATACGCTCAAGGAATCGAGATAACAAGATCTCTCAACACTGTACACGCTCCAGTCCCAACCCAGTCATCTGCAGGTGATTTTACATCCGCTAAAACGCACGACGATAAGCTTACGCCCAATGGTGCTCGCCCGAAGGCTATCTGTACACAGTGTCGAGGCGGATACAATTAAGTCGCCGCTGAGCAGAACCGATCCTAGCTTAGACTCTCTCAGCTATTCTGATCATTCACACGGTAGCTTCGCAGCACTGCCTGCTCAGGCAGCTGCATGAACCAGTGGTGTGAAATATGCGTTCCTCTCGTACTGCCATATATTACTGCCGCGGCAACAACTCATCGGTAGGATAAAACTAACCTGTCTCACGACGGTCTAAACCCAGCTCACGTTCCCTGTTGGCGGGTGAACAATCCGACACTTGGCGAATTCTGCTTCGCAATGATAGGAAGAGCCGACATCGAAGGATCAAAAAGCGACGTCGCTATGAACGCTTGGCCGCCACAAGCCAGTTATCCCTGTGGTAACTTTTCTGACACCTCTCGCTTCAAATCTCGAATCGTGAAAGGATCGATAGGCCACGCTTTCGCGTTTTCAACTCACACTGAAAATCAAAATCAAACAAGCTTTTACCCTTTTGCGCTACGTGAGATTTCTGTTCTCACTGAGCTTATCTTTGGACACCTTCGTTGTCTTGTAGAAGATGTGCCGCCCCAGCCAAACTCCCCTCCTAAATGTGTTGGGCGCGCTGTTCACGCGAACGAATCACGCTTGATGCAATAAGCAAGCCTTGCGGCCGCACAGCCTCACGCCCTAAGTAAAGCAAGATTAAGAGTAGTGGTATTTCACGGTTGCCGAAGCTCCCACCTATTCTACACCTCCTAACTTGCTTCACAAAATTAGAATAGAGTCAAGCTCAACAGGGTCTTCTTTCCCCGCCGATTCCGCCGAGCCCGTTCCCTCGGCTGTGGTTTCGCTAGAAGCAGATAGGGACAGTAGGAATCTCGTTAATCCATTCATGCGCGTCACTAATTAGATGACGAGGCATTTGGCTACCTTAAGAGAGTCATAGTTACTCCCGCTGTTTACCCGCGCTTGATTGAATCTCTTCACTTTGACATTCAGAGCACTGAGCAGAAATCACATTGCGTCAACACCGGCCACGGCCTTCGCAATGCTTTGTTTTAATTAAACAGTCGGATTCCCTTTGCCCGTTGCAGTTCTAGTCTGGGATATGCTGAAGGCGAGAAACATCCCCCACGCAAGGCATCCAACAGAAGCATCCAGCCCGAAAGCTAGCCACTCCCGTCAGACGCCAAGCACAGCGAAGCCCCCTTTGAAGACCTTCATCCCACTAGAGCCAACCCTTTTCCCAAAGTTACGGATCTATTTTGCCGACTTCCCTTACCTGCATTGTTCATATTGAGCAGAGGCTGTTCACCTTGGGGACCTGATGCGGATATCGGTACGTCACAGCATGAAATTTTTAAAGTTCGCGGGCGAATTTTCAGGGGCCGTCCGAGGCGAGCTGGACGCCAAAAAAAACTTGACGCTCTGCCCATACCCGCGCGTGTTTCTCCCGATAAGCGGATTCCACACAGCGCGATGCCGGTCAAACAGAAAAGACAACTCTGCCCAGCGCCTCGGCCAGCGTATTCGCCTCTGCTTGCGTCGCCGCCTCCATATCCGTGTGCGGGAATTTTAACCCGCTTCCCTTTCGCCGCTACTTAGCAATTGCCACTCGGCTTAGGAACGACTCACCCACGCCCAATCAATGTTTGCGTGGAACCCTTCCCCGCTTCGCCCTTCAAGGATCTCGCTTGAATATTTGCTACTACCACCAAGATCTGCACTAGCGGCCGTTTCAGCTGGGTCTGCACCCTAGCCTGCTTCACTGACCGCCACGCCCTCCTACTCATCCCGGCCTCGTCTCGCCGGAACGGCGCGGTGTCGGCTACCCGCTTTAGCGCCATCCATTTTCAGGGCTAATTCATTCGGCAGGTGAGTTGTTACACACTCCTTAGCGGATTCCGACTTCCATGGCCACCGTCCTGCTGTCTATATGAATCAACACCTTTTGTGGGGTCTATAAGCGGGTAATGAGGCGCCTTAACCGCGCTTAAGGTTCATCCCTTATCGCCAGTTCTGCTTACCAAAAGTGGCCCACAGGGCCGACGTTTTTCAAAGAGTAGGCTCAATTAAGCAGCCACCCCCTTGCGCATTTAAAGTTTGAGAATCGCCCGAAGTACTTCGTACCCCGAATGCACTAATCATTCGCTTTACCGCACAAAACAACAAACGCGTGTCGGCCCGCTATCCTGAGAGAAACTTCGGAGGGAACCAGCTACTAGATGGTTCGATTAGTCTTTCGCCCCTATACCCAAGTTCGACGAGCGATTTGCACGTCAGCATCGCTACGAGCCTCCACCAGAGTTTCCTCTGGCTTTGCCCTACTCCGGCATAGTTCACCATCTTTCGGGTCCCAGCACAAATGCTCGAGGTAGGACATTTTGTTAAAAACGCAACGCCTCCCCAATTTGCTTATAATTTCGCTTTCACTGCGCCCTTGAGTTTAATCACTCTTCGACTCGCAGCCGTGCTAGACTCCTTGGTCCGTGTTTCAAGACGGGTCGTATTGCGTCATTTTGCCCGCGTCCTCACCTCATACGAGGGAGCCCTCACCAGCCGAGACTGTCAAAATCACAGTCCAGCCAGCCACGCCGGCACGGCGCCGCCAGAATGCACGCAATAAAGCGCTGAACAAGCGACACCATCACTCACGCAATCCGCTTCCCCCGTGACGGTTTCAAGTGCTTTTCACTCTCTTTTCAAAGTTCTTTCCATCTTTCCCTCACGGTACTTGTTCGCTATCGGTCTCCCACCACTATTTAGCCTTTGATGAGATTTACCACCAATTAGAGCAGCATTCCCAAGCTACCCGACTCGGTTGAAGCGCCCTTGTACGAA
>Ga0307996_1000317_pt1 | contig 12711 bp, 12 predicted proteins | sample Davwhametageno35_FD_203143 | JGI IMG/M metagenome (GOLD analysis project Ga0307996, IMG submission 203143) | Marine microbial communities from Davis Island wharf, Antarctic Ocean - #35 | ecosystem: Environmental > Aquatic > Marine > Unclassified | place: Antarctic Ocean: Davis Island wharf...
AACATCTTTAAGATATGCGTTTAAATACTCACTACACTTTTTAGCCCCCGAGTTGGTGAGATGATCTGCATCTCTTAGGTCTTGTTTTTCAAACAAAGAGTTTGTACTCAAATCCAAATAAAAAACAGTGTCATCTACCCCAGACAAAGTAGAGAGAACAGATTTAATTTTTTCTTTTTTCTGTGTATCAAGCAAATTATAATAGGTAGTATATACCGGCATTTCAAGCAAAACAACAGCAACCTCATACTTTTTACACAAGGCAATGATTCTTTGCAATCTTGCGGTGTTGTTTTTAAAATCTAGACTGTTATCTTCATGCTTATTGGCAATAACCAAAGAGATTGCATCTTTATCTTTTACAATATAAGATGCATCCTGCATGCCATATCCAAGAGGTGTGGCATTTACGATGGTATGATTTTTATGATATGCTTGCACCAAAGCCATTGACTTATCAAAACGTTGTATAAGCGCCATACTATAGCGTTGTGGATTCCAAAAAGAAATACTTGGCGCCGTAATTCCCATATTATGGTAATAAAAATACTTACGCCAATTACTCTCCAAGGCATTGTCTTTGGCAGAAAGGGTGAAATAACTAATGTTTATAAACACAGTCTTTAGTGCTGGTAAATTGGCAATGTGTTTTTCTAGGAGTAATTCATCGGTAAGTAAAGACTGGCTAATATTTGAAAGATTAAACGTAGGGTCTTTAAAATACACAGGATTTATTCCATAAAAAGCATGCGAATCTCCCATGATAAGTGTTTGGACATTTGCAGCTACGTTTTGTAGTTGTTGGTCTTTATAACTATAGTTATTGGGAGCCTGCCGGTAAAAAACTTCAAGGGCAAGCCACACCAAAAAAAGTGGGAGTAAAAACAAGGCTATTTTTAAATACAGTCTACGCATTAAAATTGAAAATAAATAAAGGGTTGCAAATCACCGGCAAAGTAAAATATAGCAAAGCATACCAAATAGTATATGCAATACCTAATGGGTCTTGATACATGAGACACATCAAGCACATGTGCTCTATGGCGTTGAAACCACTCGCAAATCATGTACAGAAAAACAAACAAAAGTGCACTTCTTGATACCATTGGCATGGTAAAAAGACTTGATGAAAATATAATATCTATGTAGGCAAATGCATCTGTTATAGTTGGAGCTCTAAAGAAAACCCAGGCTAAAACTACCATTGTAAAAGTGGCTCCTATATTTAATAATTGACGCCAAACAGCTACTGGCGCACTTGGATGGGCTTTATATTTCTTATGTAGTACGATTACAGGAATTACAAAAAGAGCATGAATACCACCCCAAAAAACAAAGGTTAAATTAGCGCCATGCCACAGGCCGCTTACCAAAAAAACAATCACAATATTTAATACAAGTCTACCATTAGATACCCTACTTCCCCCAAGTGGTATATAGACATAATCTCTAAACCAGCTAGAGAGTGAAATATGCCAACGTTTCCAAAATTCTGACATGTTTTGAGACAAATAAGGAAAATTAAAGTTTTTCATCAAATCAAAACCCAGCAAGCGAGAACTCCCAATAGCAATGTCACTGTAACCAGAAAAATCACCATAAATTTGAAAAGCAAAAAATACAGCACCAGCAAATAAAGTGCTTCCAGATTGTGTTGGGTAAGACTCAAAAATTTGATTTGCTAGTAGGGCGCAATTATCTGCAATTACCATTTTTTTAAACAAACCCCCTAGTATAAGCCTTAAACCATCCACCTGTTTTGAGTACTCAAATTTTCTTTTCTTAGCAAACTGAGGCAACAACCTAGAAGCGCGCTCTATAGGCCCCGCCACTAGTTGAGGAAAAAAGGACACAAACGCGAAAAATGCAACAATGTTTTTGGTTGGTGTTATTTTCTCTTTGTACAAATCTATGGTGTAACTAAGTGTCTGGAAGGTGTAAAAACTGATTCCTACGGGCAGTATAATTGAAATGCTAGTAGGTTGCATCTGTGTTCCAAAAAATGAAAACACGCTGGTAAATGTGTCTATAAAAAAATTAAAATACTTGAAAGTAAATAAAAGACCCAAGTTAAACAGTACAGAGAAACCCAGTAGGTATTTTTTATATTTTTGTGATAACGGCTTGTTAAACTGCAGCCCAATGGTATAATCTACCAAAGAACTTAAAAATATAAGTCCTAAAAAACGCCAATCCCAACAAGCATAAAAAAAATAGCTTACAAGAACAATAAAGATATTTTGAAGTCTAAGGGAGTTTTTAAAAACACTCCAGTACAATAGCAACACTATTGGTAAAAAAACAGCAAAGTCAACGGTGTTAAATAGCACAGCAAATGTTTAAAAACGATATTATCAAATATATTATATATTAGCCTAACAAAAACACCTTATCAGTAAAGAAAAAATGCTGTACTTTTAAACAAATAAAATACCAACATCATGAAAACGTCAACCCTTGGCCTGCTGCTACTACTAGTTAGTCTCTCTTGTGGGGCACAAAATAACCTCACCTCTATTACACAGAAAAATGGAATGATTGGCATAGGCACCAACACCCCAGACCAAAAACTTACGGTTAAAGGAAAAATTCACACTCAAGAAGTATTGGTTGATCTCAACGGAGCAGTTGCACCAGATTATGTGTTTGAAATGTATTACAAGGGATACTCTGCCCTAAGGGGTGACTACCGTATGCTTGATTTAAAAAGCCTTGAGGCGTTTTTAAAAGAGAACCATCACTTGCCAGAGATTCCAAGTGCCCAAAAATTAAAAGAAGATGGTCTTGAACTTAAAAAAATGAATTTGCTATTACTTCAAAAAATTGAGGAACTTACCCTATACACCCTGCAGCAGCAAAAACAGCTTGATGCATTGCAAGGTCAAGTCCAACTTTTAACCAAACAAGAGTAATGAAACCCATTGCAATGATCTTATTGCTTTCATGCTTTTTTCTGGGCTGGTCTCAACAAAACTCAGAAGATACTGAGCGCCTGTATTTTCATGTAAATATCTCTAATGCGCAGACCCTAATAATCACTGAAAAAAAAGACAATACCATTGCTGTACTGAGCATGGCTAGTGATAGGGAAACCCAAATTTATGCAAGCCACAAGATATTTCGGTTTAAAAAAGCATACCCAAATACCAAACGCGATCTATTAAAAACAGTGTATACCATAAGTACCGATAATCCAGAATTACTAGGCTCACTTCAATATAATTTTCCAGACAAATACACCCGTGTTGGTCAATTCTTTACCACAGAAAATGCCTACTATCCTAATGATTATGGTACCACAAGCCCCGTTGAAAACCTTGGAGCTCCTTACCCTGCCTATGATCTTGACATGATTATGGCACCAGAGGCTTGGGGAATAACACGCGGAAACAGCCAAGTAATTGTGGGTATTTCAGACGCTAAAATAGATTCTTTGGATCCAGATTTTAAAGGCCGCATTCGCAATTACCTAAAATACTCCAATGCAACTAAAGGCCTTAAATGCGCGCATGGATCTAGTGTTGCTGCCATCGCTGTTGCCACCATGGATAATGGCTATGGTAGGGCTGGTATTTGCTCCAATTGTGATGTTATAGCCAATGGCTACGGAAATTTTAAAGACATCGAGCAGCTTGTTGCTGCTGGCGCCAAAGTGATTAATGCCAGTTGGGCAAAATGCACTATGGGTGGGAAATACAAAGAAAATATTCAAGAACGCATTAAAGAAATGTATGATGATGGCATTATAATCGTGGCTGGGGCTGGAAACGGAACAGACTGTAATAAAGATGGCAAAAAACTGGGAGACTCGCTCTATCCTGCATCCTTTGAAAGAGTAATTTCTGTATCTGGGGTGTACACCATAAACAGAGAAACAACAGATCAGATATTTGAACATGAAGGAAGAAAGCTAACCAAACAAGTAAAAGACAGAAGAGCTGGTTATTTTTATGTTTCAGACCAAGGCACCCTTACCCCTACAGAAATTGAAAAAGGAGTACAAATGAACAAGGCTGTAGATTTGCTAGCCCCAAGAGAGGGGTATTTATTAGGCCATGATATTTGCCGAGAGAAAACACTATACGGCGGCGCTTCTTCAAGTGCTGCTCCTGTTGTAACTGGTATAATTGGCCTTATGTGGTCAGTAAATTATTGTTTGAGTTCTTATGAGGTAGAAAGTATTTTAAAGCTATCTTCAAAAGGGGTTGAAAACCTCACAGGTAATGAGCCTTACAAAGGCCTAATGGGCGCTGGAAGAGTGAACGCCTACCGAGCTGTTAAGATGTCTGAGCAGATGAAAGACCCTTTGGCTACAGTGGGTATAAGTAACCGAGATTTTTACAGATTTGATTTCACCCTCTCTAGTGCACAAAATAGTATAGAAATTAAAAACCAAACCTTTAGAGAAGATGCCACGGTAGATTTTAAAGCAAAAAATCAAATAATTTTAAAGCCAGGAACCCATTTAAAACCCAATACAAATGGTTTTATAAAACTAGCTATTGATCCAAACATTAGCCCGAAGCAGTGCAGACCATCTCCCATTAAAAAGTATGCATCTTATAAAGAAGATAACTAACACTTTCTGTTATATTTGTTAAAAAATACCAGTACATGTCTCAAGCAGTTTTAGAACTTACAAATGCCTCCATTTTTCAAAAAGAAAATTTAATTCTTGATGATGTGTCTATACGCATAGAAAAAGGGGAGTTTGTTTACCTTATTGGTAAAACTGGAACTGGTAAAAGTAGTTTTATGAAAACCCTCTACGGTGATTTACCTTTAAGCAAAGGAGATGGTACTATTGTAGGGTATGATTTGGGCACTTTAAAAGAAAATGACATTCCGTTTTTAAGAAGAAAACTCGGGGTGGTATTTCAAGATTTTAAATTACTAAATAACCGCCACAGGTTGGAAAGACAAGAAAGAAATGAATCTTAAAATTGATCAGGTGTTAGATAAAGTTGGTATGAAATCCAAAAACTTAAAATATCCCTATGAGTTATCTGGCGGAGAACAGCAGCGCATTGCCATTGCAAGAGCCTTGTTAAACGACCCAGAACTTATACTAGCAGATGAGCCTACAGGTAATCTAGATCCGCAAACTAGTGTTGAAGTTATGGAGGTCTTGCAAGAGATTAATAATAATGGCAATACCATTTTAATGGCTACACATGATTATGCCCTGCTATTAAAATACCCATCAAAGACCTTAAAGTGTGACCAAGGACAATTATTTGAAGTAGTACAAAAAACGGTGTAGCACAAAACTACCTTTTTACTCCTTGCTTGTTAATCCAGTTAACATACTGTTTTTTATTTCGGTTGTGGCCAGATAGTGTTTTAGCAAATTTGTGATATCCAAAATTCTCAACATCTGCAACCATAAAATAAAAGCCGTGTTTTTTATAGTTTAACACCCCATCTATTGCAGAAACATCTGGCATGGTAATAGGCCCGGGTGGTACTCCAGAGTATCTATAGGTATTGTAAGGTGAGGCAATTTTAAGGTCTTTAAACAAGACACGTTTTATTACTTGCTTAAAATTATTTTCAGTCTTCTTTTTGGCAAAAATCACGGTAGGATCTGCCTGTAACAACATACCTTTTTTTAATCTATTGAGATACAAGCCAGCCACCGTTGGCCTCTCCTGTATCATAGCCGTTTCTTTTTGTACAATAGCCGCCAATGCCATTACTTGATCTTTTGAGAGAGAGATTGCTTTGGCTTTGGCTACTCTAGAGGTATTCCAAAAGGCATTGTACTCTTTAAGCATTTTCTGGCAAAATGATTTAGGGCTTGTATTCCAATATACCTCATAGCTATTGGCAATGTACATGCCAAGAGCAGTATCTTGAGTAAAGCCAGATGCTTTTAAAAAATCTACATCCAACATGGCACTTAGCAAAGAGGCACTATCTAACTCTATTTGTTTGGCTAGATGTCCAGCAAGATTCTCTAGTCTTTCTTGGTTGTTAAATTTTATAGTAACAGGAATGTTTCCAGATCTAATACTATTTATTATTTCATTGTTATTACTCCCTTTTTTAATGATGAAATGCCCTGCTTTAATGTTTGAACTATATCCTTTTCTTTGGGCAACAGTAACAAAAGTGTTCATGTCTTTTAGCAGCGGACTCAATTCTTCTTGTACCATTTTAAATGTGGCACCTGTAGGTATAAAAACATGTGCCTGTGGGTTGTTAAACCCTGTATTGGGAGTAAATATATTTTGGTATACATAGTAAGAAAAACCTGCCATCCCAACTAGGCCTAGTAAAACTACTGTCAATAAAATTTTCTTTAAATACATGGGGCTTACTATTTTTAATCTAATTATCTGCTATTACATATTGATACAAGAATTGATCTTGATAGATTCCTTGGTGATAAGTCCAATCTTTTTTAACACCTGTTTTTAAAAATCCTGCCTTTTCAAACAAAGAGATACTCTCTTTGTTTTGCTCAGATATGTTTGCGAAAATTTGATGTACTTGCAAATGCTCTGTAGCATACTGGCAAATTAAATTCAAACTTTCTGTGGCAAAGCCTTTTGCTCGATGGGCAGCATCAAAAATAACAAGCCCCACTCCTACCCTGTGATGCTGAGGGTTAAAATCAAACAGATCTATACAACCCAAAGGCTGTTTTGTTTGTGAGTGTTCTATCATTAAACGCACCTGTTTTACATCAAAAATATCACGGTGGCTATTTTCTAGATAACGGGTTAACACATATTTAGAGAAAGGGGTAATGGTATCACTTACCTTCCAAAGGTTGGTGTCATTCTCTAAGGCATACAAAAAATCTAAATCTGTAGGCTCTAAGGCGCGAAGGTGTATGTTTTTTTCTTGTAAGATCATAATTCCCAAATACCTTTATATACCTGTGTGGCTGGTCCACTTAAAACAATGTTAGCATAGGTGTTCTCTTTTTTAACAAAAGAAACAGACAAATCTCCTCCCTGTGTTTTTAAATAAACTTTTGAGCTGGTGGTTTGTTTTGTGTCAAACATCGCTAGAGCAACAGCTGTTACACCGGTGCCACATGAGAGGGTTTCATCTTCTACACCCCGCTCATAGGTTCTTACACAGAAGGTGTCTTCAGAAATTTTAGAAACAAAATTTATATTGGCCCCAGCAGCCCCGTAGCGGTTATTTCTTATAGCACGTCCTTTGTCAACAACGTTTATATCCTCTAGGTTAGTGACCATTTCTACATGATGGGGAGAACCTGTATTTAAAAAGCTAAACTCTTTATGAATTTCAAGGCGTGATACATCTGTCATGCGTAGTGCTACATTGTCATCTTTTATTGTTGCATGGTGCACACCGTCAATGGCCATAAAGGCTGTTTGAGTATCTATCACTCCCAAAAAAGCAGCAAAATGCACGATACACCTACCTCCATTACCACACATTGAGCTTTGATTTCCATCCGCATTGTAATAAATCATAGAAAAATCTTGAGAAGGATGCTCCTCTAAAACAATGAGTCCATCTGCCCCTACTCCAAACTTCCTGTCACAAAACTGGGCTACTAAAGCAGTATCGTTTTTAGGGAAGTTTTGTTGCCGGTTATCAATCAACACAAAATCGTTACCTGTCCCTTGATATTTATAAAATGGAATTTGCATACTCACAAAGGTATGAAATACTGATATGTTAAGGATTATTAATTTTTGAAATACATTATAAATCTATGAAACAGACTATAAAATTATTTTCGGTAGCTCTTATTGCAGGGGCAGTATCTGTTGGAGGATACAAAATACTTGAATCAAAAACAGACGCAATACCTCACAAACCATAAAGATGACGTTTATAAATAAAAAAGCAGATACATTGTAGTTATCTTTTTAGATAAAAAAAAACAATTGCGTTTTTAGATCATACCATATAATAAGCAACTACTTAGCAACTATATTTTTACATTGTTTTATACTCAAAACCCAAGAAAATAATTACTTTTGCGCAAGATTTAAACAACCGTTTTTGTTTTTCAAAAACAACTAAAACCACCACCTATGAGTTTTGATGACGTTTATGAAAAAGAACTGTCTTTTCAAACAGATCGCCGCAAGGCAGCCGTTTCATTTATTAATATCATTAGTGATTTATGGTATGACAGGTCAATAGAGCTGATCATATTTCGCAATCAATTAATTGATAGAAATGTTAGTGAGATTTTAAATCTTCATGAGTATGCGGGAGCGTTTGTAGAAAAACCTATCTCTATTTTTGACTCAGTAGAAATTGCTCAGGCTATTCAAACGCTTAATCTTCCTCCTGCAAAACTAGACATTGGTAAACTAACCTATGAGTTTCACCTAGAGAAAAAACAAACCAATGCGCTTGCTTTTGTTTCAGAAAAATTAAAAAACGCAAAAGACAAACAAGACATTACTCCAAAAGATGTAGTGCTTTATGGTTTTGGTAGAATTGGTCGTTTGCTTGCTCGCGAGCTGATGACACGAACAGGACAAGGAAGCCAAATGCGTCTTAGAGCTATTGTAACTCGTGGTGCTATAGACCAAACTGTATTAGAAAAAAGAGCTTCTTTATTAAAGTATGATTCTGTACACGGAGATTTTCCAGGAACCGTTATTGTAGACGCAAAAAATAGTGCATTAATTATTAACGGTACAACGGTACATATGATTTCTGCCAAAGGCCCAGAAGATATAGACTACACATCTTATAGCATTCAAGATGCTTTAATTATAGATAACACAGGTGCCTTTAGAAATAAAGAAGAATTAAGCCGCCACTTAATTCCTAATGGAGCTAGCAAAGTATTACTTACAGCTCCAGGAGCAGGGATTCCAAATATAGTACACGGTGTGAATCACACCCAGAACAACCCTGATGATACAGATATATTCTCTGCAGCCTCTTGTACAACAAATGCTATTACTCCAATTTTAAAAGCTATTGAAGATAGTTTTGGTGTGGTGCAAGGACACTTAGAGACCATACATGCCTACACCAATGATCAAAACCTGGTAGACAACATGCACAAAAAACACCGTCGTGGTCGTGCAGCTGCCTTAAATATGGTTATTACAGAAACAGGTGCTGGAAAAGCAGTAACAAAAGCACTACCCTCTTTTGAAGGAAAACTAACCTCTAATGCAATTAGAGTTCCTGTACCAAACGGATCATTGGCTATTTTAAAATTAGAATTAAAAAAACAAACCTCTATTGAGGAGTTGAATGCAACCATAAAAAAATACGCACTTGAGGGAAACCTTGTAGAACAAATTAAATATTCATTAAACAATGAATTAGTGTCTAGTGATATTGTTGGATCTTCAGCGCCTTCTATATTTGACAGCAATGCTACTATTGTTGCTAAAGATGGAAAAAACATAGTAATCTATGTTTGGTATGACAATGAGTATGGGTATAGCCACCAAGTAATTAGACTTGCAAAACATATCGCCAAGGTAAGAAGATACACCTATTACTAATTGTTAGCCCTGGTGCAACACACCTTTGCAATGATACAATAACTCAAAAAATAAAGCCATAAACCTTGTGTTGGTGGCTTTTTTTAATTGGCTATACTGTATTAAAAAACAATCAAGTATTATATTATACTTTGGAAACACCTAAATTATAAATTGTAGCTTTGCCCAAAATACCATATATGGATTCTTTTCACGATTTTAAAATTAACAAACAATTACATTTTGCAATTGAAGATCTGGGGTATGATACACCCACAGAAATTCAAACAAAATCGTTTGCTCCAATTGGGTCTGGAAAAGATGTGGTAGGTATTGCCCAAACCGGTACAGGAAAAACGTTTGCCTACATGCTCCCTCTTATAAGCGGCTTAAAGTTTTCTAAGCAAATAGACCCACGCATTTTGGTTTTAGTACCCACAAGAGAGCTTGTACTGCAAGTAGTTGATGAAATTAAAAAGTTTGGTAAATACTCTTCTATAAGAGTGGTTGGTGTATATGGTGGAGTAAACATTAACACCCACAAAGAAGCTGTGTGGGAGGGTGCAGATATTATCGTTGCAACTCCAGGAAGACTCTATGACCTTATTTTAAGCCGTGCTTTAAAAACAAAGCATATAAAAAAACTAGTGATTGATGAGGTGGATGTAATGCTAGATTTGGGCTTCAGGTTTCAGCTCACCAATATCTTTGAACTGCTTCAAGAACAACGACAAAACATCATGTACTCCGCAACTATGACAGATGATGTTGCTGTGTTTATTAATGACTTTTTCAAAAACCCAACTACGATATCTGTTGCGGTAAGTGGTACTCCTTTAAATAATATCAAACAAACCACCTATGATGTGCCAAACTTCTACACCAAGGCAAATGTGGTTTGTCACTTATTAAAAGACAAAGAGGTTTTTACAAAAACATTGGTGTTTGTTCCCAATAAAAAAAGGGCAGATTTACTGTATGAACTATTACAAGAAACCTTTAAAGATGATGTTGCTGTTATACACTCCAACAAAACACAAAACTATCGTATTCGGTCCATAGAAAACTTTAATGCCAACACAACCCGCATTTTAGTTACTACAGATATCATGGCACGTGGTTTAGATTTGGATCTTGTAAGTCATGTTATAAATGTAGACACCCCAAGATTTCCAGAAAATTACATGCACCGTATTGGAAGAACTGGGCGTGCCCAGGCTCAAGGAACCTCAATACTGCTTACCACAGAAAAAGAACAACCCTTTAGAGAGTATATAGAAACGCTCATGGGCATGACTATTGAAAAAATAGCCATTGCAAAAGAGGTTGAAATTTCGACAAAACTAACTCTAGAGGAACAACCAGACACCCTAGAGAGAGAAAACCCTCACAAGCAACAATTTGAAGAAGGTGGCACAAGTTTTCATGAAAAGAGCGAGAAAAACAGCCAAACCAACCAAGGTGGTTCTTACAAAAGAATCATAAAATTAAAGTACAAAAAGGCAAGAACTAAAGGAGATAAAAATTTCAATCAAAGAAACAAACAAAAAGGAAAAAAGCCTTTTTAAACTTTCTTTGCGCTATATCAAGTGATCAATAAACAAGTTAAAACACCATGGCTATGCGTATCGATATTATTACCGTATTACCAGAATTACTAAAAAGTCCTTTTGAGGCCTCTATCTTAAAGCGCGCCATAGAAAAAGGATTGGTAGAGGTGCATTTGCACAACTTAAGAGACTTTGCAACCAATAGCTATAACCAAATTGATGACTATCAATTTGGAGGAGGCGCTGGCATGGTGATGATGATAGAACCCATAGACAAATGCATAAGCGGCTTAAAAGCAGAGAGAACTTATGATGAGGTAATTTACATGACACCAGAGGGCCAAACACTGGATCAAGGTATCTCAAACCAATTATCTCTTAAAGGGAATATTATTATTTTATGTGGTCATTACAAAGGAGTTGACCAACGGGTTCGTGATCAATTTATTACTAGAGAAATCTCTGTTGGTGATTATGTACTAAGTGGCGGTGAGTTAGCGGCGGCGATTGTTTGTGACTCTGTAATAAGATTAATACCTGGCGTTTTAGGCAATGAAACAAGCGCACTTACAGACAGCTTTCAAGACGGTTTATTAGCGCCACCCACCTATACTAGACCCGCAGAGTATAAAGGCTGGAAGGTGCCAGATGTGCTTTTAAGTGGTCACGGTGCTAACATTGAAAAATGGAGAGAGGATCAGGCTTATAAAAATACTCAAAAGAGAAGACCAGATTTATTAGAGTAAAACAAAAAGGAAGGCAACCAGCCTCCCTTTTTTAAACAACCTAACCAATAAAATAGTAGTTAAAACTACTATCTATTATAATTAAGTACAAGATATACATATTGTTTAACTTTTAAGTAAAAAAATTAAACAATTTTACTTTTTTAAGGTTTTGTAATTATTTACAAGCACTTTGGCCCCTAAATCATTCATTAAATTATACAAACCAAAGAAGGTTCTATTGATGTATAGAAAATGTTTGGAGCCTCTATTACCGTTCATTTTACGTAACTGAGTGTCTTTTGAATATTTTTCACTTAGATCTGCTACTTTACTAAAAAAGGTTTCATCACTAAAATCAAAGGTTTTATTGTGCATGGGCTGGGTAAATAGGCTTAGCATTTCATGAAACAGGGTAGAGAAAAAAGTAATTTCTTCAGGAGTATCTGTAGAGGTTAGAATTTCTAATTCATATAATTTTTTAGTAAACATCTCTGAATTATTGATGTTTTCTGGAATCGCTAACTCGAAATAAGGAATATAAAACGAATCAGGTATTACCTTTATACAGCCAAAATCTATGGCAACCAGCTCCCCTTTTGGAGTTACCAAAAAGTTTCCTGGGTGAGGATCTGCATGCACTCTTTTTAATTCATGCATCTGGTACATGTAAAAATCCCAAAGGGCCTGCCCTAGTTTGTCTGCTAATACTTTATTTGTATTTACTTTAGTGAATTCGCTTAAATGTTCACCATCAATCCAATCCATGGTAATAATACGGTGGTTTGATAGTTTTGGGTAGTAGTCTGGAAATATTAGATGCTCAATATGCTTACAATCTGCAACCATTTGCTGGCTTTGTTTGACCTCTAGGATATAGTCTGTTTCTTCAAGAAGCTTTTGTTCTACTTCTTCAAAGTACTTATCACTGTCTTTGCCTTTTATATTAAACATCTTTATAGCAACTGGTTTTACCATGGCCAA
>Ga0307996_1000319_pt1 | contig 12668 bp, 9 predicted proteins | sample Davwhametageno35_FD_203143 | JGI IMG/M metagenome (GOLD analysis project Ga0307996, IMG submission 203143) | Marine microbial communities from Davis Island wharf, Antarctic Ocean - #35 | ecosystem: Environmental > Aquatic > Marine > Unclassified | place: Antarctic Ocean: Davis Island wharf...
AATGCTTGAGAGATTCCTGTTTTAAATTGAAGGGTAGAGAAACTCTCTAAATCAAACCCTGTCGTTTTTGATTGTGGGTATAAAATGGTATCTAAACAAGCAACCTGCCCAAATGCAGTTTGTACAAACAGCATTAATACCAAACTAATTTTTAACTTCTTCATACTATCGTTTAAATGTTTGTAATTAGTCCACTAAATTCACTAATAATAAAAAATAACCTTTTTAGTTACATTAATAAACTTATAAAATTAATCCTCTGCCCCAAATGTTTTTCAAAATTATTAATGAAAAAATATTAATTTGCTAAAATACAAAATCCCTTTTAATCATTATGATACTTTTCTCCTTTTAAAATAGAAAAAGAACGATATAATTGTTCTGTAAAAAACAATCTCACCATCTGATGAGAAAATGTCATTTGAGATAAGGCGATTTTTTGATTCGACTTAGCATAAACCTCCTCAGAAAAACCAAAAGGACCACCAATAATAAAGACTAAATTCAATCCTGCATTTAACCTTTTTTGAATAAATTGAGAATACGTTCTCGAACTAAATCCTCTCCCTTTTTCATCCAACAACACAATGAAATCGGACTTTGTAATAAATTTCAAAATCTCTTGTCCTTCCAAATCCTTTTGAATAGAAGTATTTTGCTTCTTTCCCATCTTTACATCTGGAATTTCTTTTATTTCAAAATCAATGTAATGCTTTAATCGAGCCACATATTTATCAATCCCTTCCTTTAAATAGCGCTCATCCGTTTTCCCAATTGTAATCAACTTAATCTTCATTCCGCTAATGTAAAAATTATTACCTTTGTTTTATTATCTGTTAAATAATTATTTGGCTCAATAATTGTTAAACTTTACAAACCCCTAACAAATGCAAAAAATATTTACTGGAATATTTCTAATAATAACACTAGTGCTTTCTGCAACACCAATTACTGAAAACCTTTTTAATGCCTTAAAAAATGGAGATGCAGAAGAGATTTCTAGACACTTTGGTGCTTCGGTTGATTTGAGTATACCAAACAACGAAGGCGTTTACAGTAAAGTACAAGCCAAATTAATCTTAAAAACATTTTTTCTTAAAAACAAACCTTCAGATTTTTTAGTAGTTCACAATGGAGATTCCAAAAACAACTCCTATTACTCTATAGGAAACCTAACTTCTTCTAAAGGTAACTTTAGGACCTACATTCTTTACAAAGAAGTGAATAAAAAGATTACAATTTTAGAGCTGAAAATAGAAGCTGACCAATAATTAACCCTCTGCACGACACATACCTATTTTGAAACAACGTATTTTTTGCAAAAGAACAACACTCGTTTTATGGACTATACAAATGAATTAATTGAGATTGCAATCAATGAAGATATTGGAGATGGTGACCACACCTCTCTTTCTTGCATACCTAATAATGCCAAAGGAAAAGCACAGCTATTAGTTAAAGAAAACTGCATTATTGCTGGCGTAGATTTAGCTAAAGTTATTTTCAATAAAATTGATAGTAATTTAATTTTTACCCAATTAATTAATGACGGAGAAGCCGTTTCTGCTGGTGATATTGTTTTTACCATAGAAGGTTCTAGTCAAACGATACTTCAGGCAGAACGATTGGTCTTAAACTTTATGCAACGCATGAGCGGAATAGCATCCAACACGAACCGATATGTAAGTTTATTAGATGGATTGGACACAAAAGTTTTAGACACTAGAAAAACAACTCCAGGATTAAGAACCATTGAAAAATTAGCGGTAAAAATTGGTGGTGGAGAAAATCACAGAATAGGCTTATATGATATGATTATGATAAAAGACAATCATGTTGATTATGCTGGAGGAATAGAGCCTGCTATTACCTCAACTAAAAAATACCTTGCTAAAAATAATAAAGATTTAAAAATTGAAGTAGAAGCTAGAAATCTAAATGAATTAAATGAAATATTGGATGTTGGAGGAATCAATCGGATTATGCTCGACAACTTCTCATTTGAAGACATGCGCACTGCGGTGAAATTGATTGACAATAAATACGAAACAGAAGCTTCTGGAGGTATTACATTTGAAACACTTCGAGAATATGCTGAATGTGGAGTAGATTTTATTTCCGTTGGAGCTTTAACGCATCAAATCAATAGTATTGATTTAAGCCTTAAAGCTATTTAATTTGAATACTATTTTACAAAAAATACTAGCTTCAAAACTGGTTCAAGCGCCATTAAATGTATCAAAAAGAGTAGTAATTCCTGGGTTTGACGGACTACCTCTTTATAATGTAATTGTTTTTTTTATTGAAGGGATTCGAAAGAACTCGTTAACTACAAGAGCATCTTCACTAGCTTTCAGATTCTTTTTAGCAATATTCCCATCAATTATATTCCTATTTTCATTAGTCCCTTTCATTCCTATTGATGACTTTAAAATCCAATTATTTGAACTTATAAAAGGATCTCTTCCGCATGATGCTTATGAAATGGTGAGTAGTACTATTGAAGACTTAATGTACAATAGAGATGGAAGCTTACTTTCATTTGGATTTTTATTCGCTTTTTACCTTGCCAGTGATGGTGTCAACTCGATGGTTATTGCATTTAATGAAAATTCTCACGCACAGAAAAAAGCTAGCTTTATCGAAACCAGACTGCGATCATTACTTCTCCTTTTTATCATTATTTTTTTAATGATTATTGCAGTTGGGTTAATTGTTTTTAGTGCGACCATAATTAACTTCTTAACATCACACAACTACATTACCCAAAACTATATTATCTATTTACTCGAAGGTGCTAAATTTATAACCCTATTAATGGTTTTCTTTACCGGAATATCATCCATCTATTATTTTGGGAATACTAAAAAATTAAAATTCAGATTTATTTCTGCAGGATCAACTCTTGCTACACTCTTAAGTATTTTACTTTCAAGTGGATTTGCATTTTACATCAATAATTTTGGAACCTACAATAAGGTGTACGGATCTATTGGGACTTTAATGGTAATTATGTTATGGCTTTATTTCAATTCTTTAGTTTTATTATTAGGCTTTGAATTGAATGCGAGTATCAGCCATGCTAAAGATGAAAAGAAAGTAAATGAAACTTAACAAACTCTATTTTGGACGAACACTCCCCGTTCCAATATTTGGACTCACCTCAACTGTTGGGTCTCCCCAATAATAAACACTGCCTATAGATCTCATTTCAACCGAAAGTTCATTCTTTACATTTACAAAAACATCTCCAAGACCGCTATGGTTTACATGTGCCGAATTAGAAACTAATCCATCTAAATAAAACCAGCCCTGACCTAACGTGTAAACATAAAGTCTATTTACATTTCCTGTAAACGTAAAATCAGCAGGACCTGAGTGCTCTTTAATTGCTAACTCTTCAATATTTATATCTAAATTGATGCTCCCTGTACCACTTCTACTCTCAATATTAAAAAGAGGGAAATTTAAAGTATTCGTACTTGAAATGTTTCCCTGTCCGGTATAGTCAATATTAATCAAGTTAGGAATAGATAAGTACACTGTTATTGGGGTTGTATTATCTCTAAACATTCCACACTTATTATCGCTAGAAATTGACAGAACAGTGCCCGAAACAGTTGTATAAATATGAGGTAACAGATTCTCTCCTCCCTCAACAATAATTGTCGGTTCATTACTTTGAGTAATTACAATATTTATATTATCTTCAGTTATAATACTCGAAACATCTTTACTTACAACTCTTTGTTCTTGTACGATATCTCCTGTCCCTTTAAAACAGGTGGAATCTTTTCCACACGAAACGAGCATGCTCATTAAAACAGCATTAAAAACCACATAATATTTTTGATTAATATGCATCTAATTAAATTTATATCCAATTCCAAATTCAGGAAAATCTGCCACAAAATAATGTGTTTTTAATCCAACAGTAAAAAACAGTTTATCATTTAGATTAAACTTTGTAAACAATCTATTATATATAAGTCCCTGTTTTTTATATCTCGAAAAAACATAAGCACCCATCTCTAATGCTAGAGAAACTCTTCCAAAATCAAACGCATATATACCAGCAATTCCTACTCTAAAATTATTAAAACTAGAAAGCGTGCTAGTCGAATCATTTTCTATTGCTTGAGTTAATGATAAATTATAGAATAAATCAGCCCCAAAGCCTATCGAACTTTTTTGAGCTCTCGCCTTCATAAAGTCAAACGAATATGCTGAAACGAAATACTTTGATCCTTCGGCAGGCGGAATCTCTTTTACACCAAAAGTACCTCGAAGGCTTTTTATCCACTTTCGAGGCCTTTTATTAATTTTATGCGCAAAATACTTCTCTTTTTTACCAAAAGCATAAAAAATCCCTGAGTTTAATGATAAAATATTTATACCTAAGTTAGGTCTTGAAGATGATGCATTAGAAAAATGCACTATAGAAAGTCCTAAAGATAGCTTTACCGATTTATAAAATTTAACGCTCCAACTTGAATTCGCATAAATTAGAGCATTAAAATTAGAGCCTATTGCTACATTTTTAAAATTTGTTTCTCTATCAAATGGTTTTTCGATATACCCCAAACCATACCCTAACTTTATATTCCAACTTATTTTACGCTGGTGGTTTGATAGAAGTTCAATAAAGGAAAAGATCCCATAACCATTTCCCAATTCTTTTTCATTCCCCAAATTCATAGCGATAACCGAAACGCCTAAACGAGGATAATTATGCAGCTGTTGCCAATCCTTTTTTCCAAAAGTATTTTTGTAAACAGACAATTCGAATGACTTTGTTGCTTTCCCTACAATTTCACTCACTATTTTTCTGTGTGGTAAAATTGCGCCCTGATGAAAGATGGCTGAAATGCCAAAAGATGCCTTTTCTGTATCCAATTGCTCTTCTACCTGAGCAAAACCTTTCATAAAAAGAAAAATCCCTAGAAACAACAAACAATATTTATACTGTACTTTTATCACAAAACAAATTTAGAATAATAAATAGAACTCTTTAGATATGAATGAAAAACTAGTTGCATTTGAACGGTTATTAAACATCATGGATGAATTACGTGAAAAATGTCCTTGGGATCAAAAACAAACGATGCAAACTCTTAGGCACCTAACTATTGAAGAGTCATACGAACTAACGGATGCTATTTTAGAGGATGATTTAGATGAAGTGAAAAAAGAGCTCGGAGATTTAATGCTACACATTGTATTTTATTCAAAAATTGCTTCCGAAACAAAAGAGTTCGACATTGCAGATGTTATGAATGGAATTTGTGAGAAACTAATTCATCGTCATCCGCATATATATGGAGATCCGGAAAACTCGGGACAAGTCATAGAGGTTGCTGATGAAGAAGAGGTTAAAAGAAATTGGGAAAAACTAAAGCTTAAAGAAGGAAAAGAGTCCGTTTTAGAAGGTGTTCCAAAATCACTCCCAGCACTAGTAAAAGCAATTAGAATACAAGATAAAGCTAGAGGTATAGGTTTTGATTGGGACAACAAATCGCAAGTTTGGGACAAGGTAAAAGAAGAGATTGAAGAACTACAGGTTGAACTTGATGCAAAAAGTGACAAAATTGAGGATGAATTTGGAGATGTTATTTTTGCATTGATCAATTACGCAAGGTTTATAAATGTAAATCCAGAAGACGCACTCGAAAAGACCAACAAAAAATTTATTAACCGTTTTCAACATATGGAAAAAGAAGTTAAAAAAAAGGGAAAAGAACTTTCTGAAATGACACTTCAAGAGATGGATTTTTATTGGAATGAAGCAAAAAAAACAATGACTTAATGATTTGCTTAGCCCTATTTATATCTCTTACAAACCTTAATAAAATTGGATGTTAAGCATTACATTCTAACAGTGTTTATCAGAAAAGGAACCGAATAAAATCTTGTTCAGTTTTTTTAATTAGAAATTTTATTGAGCTCTTCAGTAATTTGTCCTGCTAACAACTTACGACTATACCTGTCGTAATCTTTACTATTAATATGCAGTGCTTTAGTTTTATATAAATCGTAATAGCTTTTTAACGTAGCCTTTAGTGTTTCAACATCTTTAAAACCACTAATTTTTCCAGAGCTTGTTCCTTGAATAATTTTAGCAGCATCTCCAGTTGTTTTCCCGATACAAACAATTGGACGTTTAGCACCAATATATTCATACAATTTACCTGGTACTACCCCATCAATATTAGGTGTATCATTTAATGGCAATAACAATAACTGAGAGCGCATTAACTCTTCAACAACTTTGTTATGTGGCAAATTATTTACACTCTTTAATTTATCAAGCAATCCACATTTTGTTAAATCTGCTATTGCAACTGGTGCAACTTGACCAATAAGTTTAATTTCTAAGTCCTTATAAAAACCTTCATCTTCGCAAAGCTCAGCTAAAGCTTTCCAAAAAGCATGTGGATTTCTATCATTGTTTAATGAGCCTGCATGCGTAATCGTAAACTTTTCATCCAACGCTAATTTCCCTGCATCAACAAAATCAGAAGGATCATACCCATTGGTAATTACCATTGGAATTTTACCAGAAATACGTAAAAAATCTTCTGCCCAACTCCAACTTACCGTAACAACCTTATTAGCTTTATTTAATAAAGCCAACTCTAAACGTTTATGCTTTTTGTCTGCCCAGTTTGTTAGTTTTAACTTATGATAAAAATCAATATTGGACCAAGGATCTCTAAAATCTGCCAACCAAGGAATGTTGTCGTTTTTAACACATTGAGCGCAATCATATGCGTGGTATGAGGAGGCCCTGTAGACACAAATAGCGTCTATTTTATGCTCCTTTAAATACTTATTTAAATGCTTTTTTGCTGGTTTAATCCAAAACTTAAGCGCATCAGGCATAAAAAGGTTTCCTCTTACCCAAACAGATAAATTTTGCATAATAGATTGTCTATCAGAAGCAACAGTTCCAGGCACCAACTTTTCATTCTTCTTCTTTCCAGTCAATTTTTTATAAACGCCAAAAGGCTCCCAAATAGGGACTTTAATGGTCTCAACAATTTCTGAAATCTCTTTTAACATTCCTTCATCAACTACTGATGCTTCACCATTTTCTGTGGTAAAAATTACAGGTTCCCAACCATACTAACGAAGGTACTTCGTTGTTTTTAACGAACGCTGCACGCCTCCACCTCCCATTGATGGCCAATAATATGTTATGATGAGTACTTTTTTCATTTTCAGAACAAAAATACATTTTTTGATAAAGCATTCTTTAAAGTCCTATTGACTTTCTCCTTAAAAAGAACAACTTCGTTTAACAACCGTTACTGATAAATATTTAAAATCAGTAAGCCAGTACCTCACCTATTTATTACAGCATATAATCTTGCCATTATACTAATACATATTTAGGCTTTCCGTCTTCTTGTCTTTCTAAAAATCAAAACTCGTAACAAAACAAGTAAACATCACACCCATATGCTCAGGCATAGTTTTCCCACACATTGATTAGAAAACGGTTTGGCACTTTGATCGATATTTACTTTTCTTTTTCTTTGAATTCCTCCAAAACAACCTATAGTATCTTTTAGCACTTAATTCATAAATAATACTAACCTCATGGCTCCCATTTGTATTTGAATTATTTAATTTATTTGTAGTAAAATCATAATTTAGACCGATATGGAATACGCCCGATCCCATCCTAACATTTTTGATTAAGAAAGAAATGATTACAGACTCATGATCTTCTAATGGAATAAACTTTCTAGTTCTTAATAACATACCTAATGACAAATATTCGTCAAACATTAGAAACATTCCCACATTTAACACCTTAAACTCTTGTTGTGCTTCATAAATTACCAAAGGTGAAAAACCTATAACCTTCTGATTTCTACCTGTTTCAACTTCTATTATGGATCTAAAATGTATGGTTGTTTTTATCGGAATAAAACTCTTCGAATTACCACTTAATCCATCTTTTGGTTTATTAAGATGATTGATCGCAAAACCTACATCAGCGTTAATATTCGTTTTCCCAATATCTCCAGAATTAAAATCAACCATAAAACCAGAGCCAAAATCTAAATAATTTGACCCTGCTCCCGTTACAGGAGTTACAGATGAAGGTGATACATTACCGATAGGATTTAGCTGATCACTAAAAGTTAATCTTGACCAATTGACATGTTTATTTCCATAGGTTATATTAAATCCCATACGTATATCCAAAAGACTGTAACCATTTCTCTTCCATAAAGTCTGAGAAAATGAAGGCATTATACTTACTTGAGAAGTTCGAAGTAATCCTTCTCCTGAAATATCATTCATTAATACAAATCCAACTCCTCCATGCATAAGAGGTGGCATATAAAAATCACCCCATAATACCTGTGTACTGAATGGACTAGTAATGCTGTGCCACTGCATTCTCTCAGCCATTCCCAGTCTGAAATTTTGGTTTATACCTGCATATGCAGGATTAGTAGATAATGAATTGTTTGTAAATTGAGAAATAGCAGGATCTTGAGCAAATGCTGTTTGTAAAGAAAGGCTTATTATGATTAAGATAAAAAGTGCTCTCATCTATTATTTTACTAAGGTTACGGTACCTGTTCTCTTAAACTTCCCGTTTTGGTATTTTTTCCCTAACCATAGAGTACCATCCGTAAAAACGGCAGATATTTTCCAAACATAAACATCCTGAGGTAATTTTTCACCCTGAAATGTTCCATCCCAACCTTCGACAGGTCTCCCATCGACATCAAGTTTCTTACTTTCAAAAATAAGGGTGCCCCAAGTATCAAATATTTGTAAATGATACTCTCTTATGTATTGACCTTTTGGTAAAAATAATCGGGCATCACTATTTTCGAAATCGGGTTTCAATGCGTTTGGTACATATAGACCATGAAAATCTGCGTTTTCAATAATTATTATTACTGTATCCTTACAACCGAATTCAGAAATTGCAATGAGCTCAACAGTATAGGCCCCTTGTTTTTGATAGCGATGAGTTGGGTCTATTTCATTACTAGTTTCATTATCTCCAAAGTTCCATTGATAAGAGTTTGCATTTTTTGATGCGTTTAGAAAACCAACTGAACCATCAGGAACCCCATTAACATAAAAATCTTGATAACTGAAATCAGCAATAGGTTTTGGATAAACTACAATGATATCAGTGTAAATTAAAGTATCCGAGCATGACCCATTATAGATAATTAATTTCACAGTAAAGGAACCTGACTCAGTATAGGTATGGACTGGAATGTAATCAAAAGACTCTGTTCCATCGCCAAAATCCCAAATAAACGTTACTCCATTTAATGAGCTATTAGTAAATGTTACGGTTAAGGGTTGACAACCCTTATTAATTGAAGGAGAGAATGCCACTTGCGGAGTGTCATATACTTCAAATGATTTTATTATCGTGTCAGTACAATTATAAGAATTAGAGGCTATTAATTGAATATCAAAAACACCAGCCTGGTTATACACCACATTAGTATTAACTTGGGTTGAAACAGATCCATTATCAAAATCCCAGAGATAAGAATTGGCACCCACTGAATTATTAGTTAAATTAAGCATCTCTGGATAAGAGCAAAAATAAGTTGAAGATAAAGAGAAATCGGCATCAGGCTTTGAAAAAACTGTTATAACAACAACTGTTGAATCTTTGCAACCCTGTAGATCTCCTGCCATCAACTGAACTGTATATACCCCTACAGAATCAAAAATATGGGATGGAGATACTACGCTTGAAGTATTATTATCTCCAAAATCCCATTGATAAAAAAGAGCATTAGTAGAAATGTTTTGATAATTGACTGTCAATGGTTGGCAACCAAATAAGACACTTGGTGCAATCATAGCAACAGGCGAAGTGCCTACTACAATTATATTATCAACGGTATCAACACATCCATTTAATGCTGAATAACCATACAAAGTAACAGTATAACTTCCAGGGGTTATATAAGTATGGGTAGGATTAGTTAATGTGGATGAATTTCCATCTCCAAAATCCCAAGAATAATTAACACTGTTTACTGAAGCATTGATAAAACTCACCATTTCATTTAAACAGACATTATTTGAGCTCATGTTAAAACCTACAACCGGTTCAGGATAAACTTGAATAGTAGCAGTCATTGTGTCAAAACTACATCCATTATTAACGAACTGCGCTATAGTGTAGGTGCCAGCTGTTTGATAAACGTGGGTAGGATTAGGGAGTGATGATACATTACCATCACCAAAATTCCATAAAATAAATGTACCCCCAGTGGACAAATTATTAAGAGAAACGGAATATGGAGCACATCCATTCGGCACCAAAGGAAAGAAAGCCTGAACCGTATCGGGTTTAACAAAAATTGGTATTATTAGTGTATCATTTCCACAGCTATTTATACCGATTAATTTTAAATCGTAGGTAGTGGCACTCCCGAAGGCAGTATATGTATGTGTCGATGGTGAAAAATTGTTAGAGATAGGGCTACCATCACCATAATCCCATATATAGGTTGTTGCGCCAGAAGATAAATTGTTAACATTAATAGGTAATGGAGAACATCCCGTCAACAAACTGGTAACAAAAGAAACAACTGGGAGAGGCCTCACTAAGATTGAGTCAGTATAATTATCAAAACCACACTGGTTCGTTATATCTAAACTTATTATATAGTTAGTATCATTCAGGCCTTGTTGGTAAACCTGATTAACGGGCATTTGTAAATTAGAGGTGTTTCCATTTCCATAGTCCCATAAATATGTTGTATAATTTCCTAAAGAGTTATTTGTAAATATCACTTGAAGAGGAGCACAACCAGAATCAATATTCATTGAAAAATTTGCTACTGGAGGATCTATAATTTCAATACTCTGGCTCAAGGAGTCAATACACCCTTGAGAGCTTGTAGCGGTTAATTGAACAGTAAAAAAACCTAAGGTATTATATGTATGAGTAGGATTTGGATTGGTTGACAATAAAGTATTACCAAAGTTCCAAACGTAACTCAAAGCATTAGAGGTAGTATTTACAAAGTTTATTGAAGTATTAACACAAGCAATTGGAGGTAAAGAAACAGCTAGAATTGGTAAACCTCCTGCAATAACTGTCACCAAAATACTATCCATATTAACACATGTGGTAACTAGATCGGTATAAGTATAGGTAAGAGTAAATATGCCTATTCCAGATGGCATGAACACTCCATTAGTAGTAACACCAGCACCACTCCAAACTCCACCTAATGGACTATATCCAATCAGAGTATCTGGTATCGGTACGTTACACAAAGTAATATCAGAACCTGCTTGAATAATAGGTAAACTCTTCACCATTACTATACTCGCAACACTGTCGCTACATCCTGCAATACTTGTACCTGTTACAACATAACTAGTAGTATCTGCTGGACTTACCGTTAATGGATTAGTAATAGGCCCGTGATTCCATTGATAAGTATCCGCACCAATAGCAGTTAATGTGATTGAATCACTAAAACAAATGACTCCAGAATTAACCGATACAATTGGAAGTGTATCTACAATAACACGAATCGTATCTTGATTAAAGCATGTGCCAGTTCCATAAGAATACGTTAATATGTGAGACCCTGGTCCTGAACCTAAATGTGAAAAATTATTCCCACTAATCCCTGCTCCACTCCATAATCCTCCAGGTGGAGAAAAACCAGTTAAAGCAACTGGGACGTCATTGAGACAAAGAGAAAATCCAGCACCTGCATTAGCAAGTACTGGCGCAACAACTATTACCAAAATACTATCCATATTAATACAGCCGGTACCTGAATTGGTATAAGTATAGGTAAGCGTAAATGTACCTATTCCAGATGCCGTGAACACTCCATTAGTAGTAACACCAGCACCACTCCAAACCCCGCCTAATGGACTATATCCAGTCAAAGTATGTGGTATCGGTAAGTTACACAAAGTAGTATCTGCACCTGCTTGAACAATAGGTAAACTATTCACAGTTACTATACTCGCAACACTGTCTCTACACCCTGTAGTAGTATTTGTACCTGTTACAGCATAACTAGTAGTGCCTGCTGGACTTACCGTTAATGTATCAGTAATAGGCCCTTGATTCCATTGATAAGCATCCGCACCAGCAGCAGTCAATATGATTGACTCGCCAAAACAAATGACGTCAGAATTAACCGATACAATTGGAAATGAGTTTACAATAACACGAATCGTATCTTGATTAAAGCATGTGCCAGTACCATAAGAATACGTTAATATGTGAGCCCCTGATCCTGCACCTAAAGGTGAAAAATTATTCCCACTAACCCCTGCTCCACTCCATAATCCTCCAGATGGTGAAAAACCATTTAAAGCAACTGGGGCGTCATTGAGACAAATAGAAAAGTCAACACCTGCATTAGCAAGTCCTGGCACAACAACTGTTACCAAAATACTATCCATATTAATACAGGTGGTAATTGGATCGATATAAGTATAGGTAAGAGTAAATGTGCCTATTCCAGATGGCGTGAACACTCCATTAGTAGTAACACCAGCACCACTCCAAACTCCACCTGCTGGACTATATCCAATCAAAGTATCTGATATCGGTAAGTTACACAAAGTAATATTAGAACCTGCTTGAACAATAGGTAAACTACTCACAGTTACTATACTCGCAA
>Ga0307996_1000324_pt1 | contig 12635 bp, 14 predicted proteins | sample Davwhametageno35_FD_203143 | JGI IMG/M metagenome (GOLD analysis project Ga0307996, IMG submission 203143) | Marine microbial communities from Davis Island wharf, Antarctic Ocean - #35 | ecosystem: Environmental > Aquatic > Marine > Unclassified | place: Antarctic Ocean: Davis Island wharf...
GAGGCAAAACTATTAATACCTAGTTCAGTTTCATTTCCGTATTCATCTGTCTTCTTTTGTGAATCTCTCCAAATCTGTGCAAATTGATCATCATCTTGGTTTGGTGTTGATGTTATTATACATTTACCACCTGTTGCTAATGTAGGTGATAATGCTGTCCAGAAATCTCTTGCGATATTTGGTCGTACAAATGCAAACTCGTCTAAATATGCTAGTGATATAGACATACCACGACCCGTGTTATCAGTAGTGGCTTGTGCAATAATACGACTACCATTATCAAATTCCAATGAACCTTTGTTGTATGATGTTGCGCCCGCTCTCAAATAATCAGGCAATGTCTCGTATGCAAAACGAATACGCTGCATTATCTCCTGTGCACCACTATATTTGTGTGCTGCAATTAGGATTGTTTGATCTGGTACAAACATTGCATACCATAACAGATAGCCAGCAGCACATGTTGATTTTCCCATTTGTCGGGAAATCAATGCTACTGAGTTTCTATGATTGTGATATACATCAACTAATTCTTCTTGAAAATCAAACAACTCAAATCTCATTCTACCCTTCACTGGATGCTGTATCCAACAATGAGTCTTCATAAAATATTTTGGGTCTTTAATACATTTCGCTAATTCTACCAATTGCTCATGTGTATAATTTTCTTTTTGATGTGGTGTTTTTACTAATTTAGTATCTGATGACATATAGGTATTTACTAACCTTCTCTATTTTGATATGATATTTTTTATTGATATTTCTAAATCTTCCAAAAAGGTATCAATGTCAATATCATCTGATTCAACAACTTCATTGGTTTTTGATTTTCTTTTATCTTGACTACCACTCTTCACAATAGTATTAGGATTCACAGTAGAAGTACTACCAGAAAATTTCCATTTAACGGATACTTTTCCATCACTCTCAATTTTAATTATTTTACCTGATGAACCCTTTGTGGCGTGTACAATGATATCGCCTTTCTTTAACGCTGCACCAGATTTATCGTTAGTAGATTCGGCAACTTGTGGATTTCTTGATAATTTACTGTCATCTACCCATCCTTCTGCATCACTCGTTTGTGACTTAATCAATACTTGATCAAAATCATTAGGATTAATGCCTACTACTTCATAAGATTTATTTTTATATCCTACAATATCACCAACCCTCAAAGGAGTTTCTAGTAATACTGCTTCCATCAATTTTCTCATATCGTTCATAATTTCTTCCTTAAATAATTGCCGTTTTTTATATACATAGTAGCGAATTACATATAATGGATAACGGCATCCCCTCTCCTTAGAATAAAAACGGACAAGCCATAATTACAACGGTCTAAGGTCTAAGTTCTTTATAGTCCAGCGTTTTTAAGCAAGATAGCCAATTCTTTAGATTCTTCCAATGATTCTTCTTTATCATCTTTTGATCCCTTCTTCGATCCGATCATCTTTGCAAATGCTGCTTTTTGTGCTGGGCTTTGTGCTTCTTCTAATGTTTCATCTAATTCAGATTTTCCTTTCTTCATTTTATCAACATATTTCGTGCTGTCTTTTCCATAACCGTGACGCTGTGCCATGCTCATCAATGTCTCATCTGACTTGCTGCTATATGACTTTGCAAATTCACTTGGTGTCATATCAGTAATTGCCTGCTTACTTTTAATTACACTTGCTGGCATTCCTGCTTCTTCCAAAGATTCGTATGCTTCATCGACCCAATGAGAACCAGATTCGTCATCGCAATCATGTGAACAATCAGTAGTTGGCTTGTGCATTTCATCACCACAATCTTTACATACTTTAGTTGATGAAACTGCTTCTTTAACGTCTTTTGCTGCATCTTTCATATCTTCGTCTGTGTCACCATCTTTGTCAATGTCTGCAAAGTCTGGCTTATTCTTAGATGCTTCGTATAATGATTTCATACTGTCTACAGTATGTTCAGTTACACTCACCTTCTTGTCTTCGGCATCCATATAACGCTTCAATGACAAGTTTACAGGTTGTGCAAAATCATACGCATCTCCATGAGATGTCGCTTCTAGTTCTGCTGCGCCTTCAGGCGAATTTGCCCATTCATTTAATTTCTTTTCTATCGCTTCCTCAGATAGTCCTGCATTGTGTAACATTGTTACTAATTGTGTGGTATCCATTGTAGGACTCTCCTTTATTGATTCTTCTGTAGGTAATGTGTGGCGCAAATCTGCTGCCATATTCATCAAATGATCTTTCTTTATAGGATTGGCTGTTTTCTTAGCCTGTGCTTCATAATTACTAATCATTTTCCATGTGCGATCTACCTTAGACGATGCTATATCATCCGATTCTGGTAATTTACCTGTAGGACCTGCTAACTTTGGACGTTTAATTCTTAATATTTTAAATTTATCACTAGAGAAACGATTTCCTACCCTTTTCATATTAGTGATTACTTTCTTGGCATCTTCTAATGACTGATATTTGGAATCTTCGAGTTTTTTACCATTATGAGTTATCTGATAAATAAAATCCTTATCTGGACTAGTCTTCGTTATCCTATGGTTATTCGCTCCACCAATCCCTTCTTCCATTGCGTCAATAAATTTAACTGGGAATAAAGCGGTGACGCCTGTCTTCGGATGAAGGTGTAACGCCATGTAAGTGTCATCAATCTTAGATCGGTAGTCACTATGTATCTTAGCATAATCTGATTTTGTCATTTCTATTTCACCAGCATCATTGATTTTAGCCATTGGTCCCATTGCTTCGTCAACTGATTCAGTTTGCATTGCAGTAATTATATCATCTGTGCTGATACCAATTTCGTCACTTAGTGTATCACCTTCTTGTGCTACAAAATTCATACTATCACTGGTAACACTAACAATATTAAACTCACCTTCGTATATATCACCAAATGCATTAATTGTTACTTCAACTTGCATTGCAGAAACATCAATATCATAATCTTCTGATCCTTCTGATGAACCGAATCCATTTGCGGTTGCTGTGAATACTTCACTATTTTCGGTGCGCTGGATATTATCTAATGTTACATTTCCATCTACTAATACAGTAGATTTTGAATCACTTGCTTCTAATGTGGACTCAATTGATTCCATCAATGTTCTCATATTATGCATCGTCTTTCTCCTGATCTTTTTTTAATTTAAGTAGTTCTTTAACAAACGAAGTATTGTACTTGTCACCAAAATAATCGTCTGGATTTATTGACTCTGCTTCTGAATAAGTGCTATCTGCTAATAAACTTGAAACTTCCTTCGCATCTGCTCCATTCAATTCCATTTCTGCTTTTTCTAATGGCTCTTGGTCAGAACGCACTTTCATAAAGCCGTCACTTATTCCTAATAGAGTTTGTAGTTCTGTTTGTATCTGGTACGCACTTGCTGGTAAATTTGTTTCAAATTCAATAACAAAGATTTCATAACCACGTAATTGTGGGAAATCATAAGGTACGCTTTGTAGCATTAACTTTGTTGGTGAACTTACTTTCTGCACATCGTACTTCGCTAAGTGATTTTCAATGCGAGTCAAATCTTCGCCAGAGCATTCCTTTGCTAACTTGATGCGATAAGTGTATGTTTTCTTTGATTCTGTCAAATATTGTGTAAAGGACTTCATGGTTTTAATTCTCCTAATATTATAACTATTTATCTTTATTGAAAAATTCACCTGTCTTAATACGATTTACACAATAAGAGAAATCATCATATGCTTATGTATCTTCTTCCCCTTTATCCATTGAGGCTAATATGTCTGCTAACATATCTGTACGGTTTCCTATCAATCTACCATCAATTGCTTCAGGATCTTCTGGATTGTTTTTATTGAGGATATGATCAACTTTTCGGTTATCCATGTTAAGTCGTTCTTTGCGCATCTGCAACTCAATCATTTTTATTTTTTTATCCATCTTTGTTTGCTTTGCGGTTATAGCGGCTGATAACATTTTACTTGCACTATCCAATAATGCTGCTGCATTTCTATCGTCTACATTCTTTGCCAACTCTACTATATCATCAAATGCATTGATTGCCTTTTCTGCGTAGTCATCCATCTCTCGGTCTATCGCTTCTAAGCCCACCACCATCGGCAATGCAGCATCTACTTTCATAGACATATCCATAGTTGTTGATTGCGTTGATATTTGTTTCTTGAGTTCTGCTATCACTTCTTCTGATGACGGAACTATCTCATTTTCATCATCATCAAAATTAAATGATATATCTTCTATAGGCGGTAAATTAAATGTATCGCTTAGTTTCTGTGTCATTTCTTTTTCCTTTGCGCTTTTGTTCGCTTTTTGGGCTTATTGAATATCTCATGCTCGGTAATAACTCGAAAACCTAAACCCTTTGATCTACACCAATGTCTCGCTGCTTCCCATTTTGCGTGATTGACTACTGCGGCTGCTTTTTGTGATTGACTTTTTGCTTCACCTAGTGTCTGTCCCGCTGGTTTTATTTCTACCATCTCTGCGTGTTGCTTACCATTTGCATCTTGGTATACCATCAATAAATCTGGTACATAATTGGAATTTTTTCCAGTAAGTGGGTTTTTGTATGGAATGCGATGTGTTTCAGAACCCCATCCTAATACAGATGGGTGATTATCGCACATTCTGAAAACAACTAGTTCCCAACTTGAACGATAACGAGGTGCACCCTTGCCTAAGTATTTAGCAGGGTTTTTAGGTGTGTATAATCCTTGATGGAATTTTGCCATTATTACTGACCTGCTTTGAAGTCACTGATGTTTGCTTCAAATTTTTCTGCTGTATTGTAGAGGCTTTCGGCTGCACCTGATATTTCCTTGGTCGTTAACCATTCACTTCTATTAGTAGATAGATTGAATACACCTACTTTATTAATCTGTCTGCTTTCATCAAATTCTACAGTAGGACCGTGTGGCATAACTAGCTTCCCATGCTTTGCATATATTTCTGATGCTTCATTATATAAAACTGCTTCGTCTGCTGCTTTTGCTTCGTCTGCGCTTAATCCAGGAACATCTGTTATTGTCGCTGGTACAATAGATTCGACTGTTGTTATTGACTCTTGTCTAAGAGAAGATGATGCAACTGGTTCTTTCGCTAGTTCTATGCCATTGGTGGTTGTTTTATAACCCTCGTATGTAAAATCTATACGATATTGCACTGGTGCTGATTCTGAATAATTCAGTGTGTCACCTTGTATATTAGTAATAACAGGATTATAAATTTCTATAATGTTTTTATCTTCATCAGAAGACGTTCTAATTATCTCTATCTTAGTAACATAATAACGTTTACTGGTTAAATTAAAACCCTTGCCGCTTTCACCAGAAAGAAAGGTTGCATTAATAACATCATCTTCCATGACATCCTTGTTATCAGACATAGGACTTGAATAATAATGATTATTGTATCCAACTAGAAATTTTTCTATCTCTGCATCTCGTGTGTCATATGCAGACAACGATATAGGAGTGTAATCAATTCCAGTTTGAATTGTACGCTTCTTGTTATATTGATTTAATGTCTGAGTCTTCATAGAATGACCCGGCATTTGTATTTCAGATATTCTAGATAATTCAAGAGGCTTGGTACTGCCAATGTGATATATCTTTACAATAAACTGAAACTTACTTCTGGGAACAAATAGATTTACAGACGAGCCACGCTGGTCTTGTCCGTAAATCTTTGATGCGTAATTTGTTATCTTACTCATATTTAACTAACTTAATTAAACGGTCGCTGCTTTGCCGTTGGCAAATGTAGTCAATGTAGCATGATCATAACGAACAGTCATTTGTACTTGCACAACATCTGATGTTGCATAATTCAAATCACCGAATGTGGTGCTTGGAAGGAAACATCCTTCAAGTTCCCATGAATCAATAACTGGTGCATTACCACCCGCTTGTGAACCATCTAGTGTTTCAATTTTCATGCTGAACTTATAATCGCTACCAGCGTTTGCACTTTCTTGTGTTGCATGATTTACTTGTTTGTTCATTTGATCACGAATCGCAAGTATAACATGGTTATTGGTATCATCACGTAATACTACCGTAATATCCTGCCACATGTGCTTTCCTGCAAGACGAATTTTTGAGTTGTATGTGTCGATGGTAACATCTTCATGATCAACTGATGGTCTTGTTGCACTAATTACATTTTGTGTAACTAACAGTCCAGTTGCAGTACCCAAATTAGTAAATGTAACACGAAAGCGATATTGTAATTTTGGCATCAGTGTTTGTACGGTACTTGACCCTACTGGAATACCAAAGTTTGTTAAAACAGCCATTTTCTTTCTCCTTAGAATTTAAATAGACTATCATAGTGATAGGCTATTATATATATAAATGTATTTATGCTTTTTGCGTTTTTATTTTTCAATAAATATTTTGCAATAAAAAACCCACATGAAGTGGGTTTTTTTAAACATTAAACTTAATATTTGTTAACTTAAATCACCAGTATTGACAATACGAACTGGAATATAAATAAATTCACCAGACTTCGTAGGTTCAATTGCAATATCAACATAAATTTCATTGCGATCAATACGTGCTGTTGTGTTATTGGTAGTATCACATACTACGCTGAAATCATACACACCACGATTAGCACGAATGTTTGACAAGAAACCATCAAACGTTGCCTTGACATTATCACGAATCGCTTCGTCATTTGGCTCAAACAAATATGGGCGAGAGATAACTGCAAAACGCTCACGCAAATATGCTACCAATCTTGCTACGTTAACACGATCTAATGCGCTTGCTGATGCTGTTAGTGTCTTCTGACCAAAGATAACGATACCTTCTGTTGGGAAGTTAACAACTGGATTCAATTTATTCAAATACATTGTATCACGATGTCCTTGTGTCAATGCAACTGCTACGAATTCATTTTCCGAATTGATATAACCAACATTAGATGCATTCTGAACAACACCACGAGTCAAGCCCGCTGGTGCAAACCATTGGTAACTAACATTATCACTATATGCATAAGTGTAAAGAACACTATGTGATGCTGGTGCAACTACACTTGCGCCTGATACTGGATCAGTAGTCAATACACTAGGATAGTAAGTTGCTGCATAAGTATTTTTACTTACTAAGCCGTTTTCGCCATTCTCTGATGCGCCATTTCCTTGTACCCAAGAGATTGCATCTGTTGGAGTCAATCGGAATGGTGCGTCTGCAACAATAAATGCTGTTTCATTACGATCAGAGTTTAATGTTGTCATTTCATCCATCAACTCTGGATAGCCAGGTGCTGCGATTAAACGGAACTGAATTGTTTCTTCGCGTAATGCTGAACCTGATACGCTTGCTTGCATTGCTGATGATACAACCTTACGTTGTGCCAAACGACCAAATGATCCAGCACCAGAGAATGCATTACTAGCGAAGTTGCGCCATTTCCATGCAGTTGTCAATGTCGTGTCATACTTACGTACAGTATTCTTTGAACGACACATGTTAACTGCTGATGTTCCTTCTGCATGTAACAATGGGTTAGGTCCGCCTGCTAATACGTCTGCTGCTAATACATAAGAGCCTGCTGCTGAATCTAAATCAGTGATATCACCAAATACTACACCATTAGATGTGCTTTGATCTGTATTGTCTTTAACAACCCATGCTGAACCATTGCTACGATATATAACTGGATATCCGTCTGCATCTGTATCAACCCAATAATCACCATCTGATCCGACTGCTGGTGCAGATGAAACATACGCTACATTAGTTGCTTTCTTCCATTTCTGTACACCACCATCTACTGCTACTTCAAAAATAGCCAATTCGTTTACTGCTGCATCAAACCAAATAGTGTCATTTGCTGCTACGCCAACGGGTGCAGTTGTTTGAACTTTTGAAATCATGTCATCAAATGAAGTAGTAGTTGAATTGTAACGATGAATTGATATGAAACCATCATCAACGTCAAACCAAATATCACCTTCTGTTAATACACGTGCTGTTGCTGCTGTACCATCTTGGAAAGTATCACCAACCACACCCGTAGGTGCTGCTGCTTGTACATACATTGCAGTCTTTGATACAAATGATCCTGCTGCGGTAGTGAATAATGAAATATCATAATCAATGCCTGCGCCTGGAGATGTTGTCTTAATCCATACATCGCTTGCTGCTGGCGAAGATGGTGCTGTGTAATGTGGTGACATTGTTGATGATGCGCCACCAGTTGTCCAACTAGAATCCAATGCAACCCAAGAACCACTCTCACCAATCCAATAATGAACGTGTGTTGATGATACTACTTGTTCGATTGTAACTAGGTATTCACCGTTTACAACGGCTGCTGATGGTGCTGCGTTGTGTGTTGAAACGATTTCAACACTTGGTGTTACTGCTGTCCAACCACTTGCGGTGTATTCAAAAATACCAAACTTAGATAGTGTTGGATTTACCCAATAAGTGTTTGTCACTGGTAAGCCGACTGGCTCTGCTGTCTTAGGACGAAGTGCCACTAAATCGACATCTGCACGAACAACATATGCTGCTGATGCTTGACCTAAGAATGAATATGCTGCTAATAGACCGTAATCATTAGTTTCATCGCCTTGTTGTACTGTACTTGATACTGTGCGGAAATCTACATTTCCGAAGTATTGAGTTAGTTCACGTTGTGATGTTACTAGGACCGGGCTTCCTGCTACTGCTGATTTGGTATATTTTGCAATACCATCAATTTCTGTGCCAGTTGGGTCAACTTTGTCTTGACCTGTAGCGATAAAAATCATTGGTACTGTGCCAGCGCCTGCTGGTCCGTATACCGACTCGTCTGTTATTTGTACCTGTGTTCCAGGCGATACAAGATTTGCCATTTTTGGAGTTCTCCTTTATTTTATTTTACATGTAATTACTAGTTTATGAATCTATATCATTGTTAGTATTTAGCGTAAGTTAAAGAAAATGCTCTATTACAGCGTTAACATAGTAGTTTAATAGTGTTCTGTCGGAAGTCTTCTAATGTTGATGTGTTATACATAGTATGGTTGAATTCCCATCCCGCCCACCTAAATTCACTTGGGTGTACCTCTGGAAATGCTACTTCCATATGATTGCCATTATCGTATATTTGATATTCTTCTTCTAGTGGGGTAGTGTTTGTGGTAACTGCAATGTCCCACCAGTTTGGTAAATCATATCTCCACACAGATGCAGTAGTTCCACCCAATCGCTTGATTACGTCTAACTCGTTGAAGAATCGACAATCAGAAATAACAATATTATTATCAATTTGTAGAATCTTGCGTTCTGCTGCTGCTACCCATATATCTGGATTAAAATGTGTTCGCATGACATCTGTACCGATATACTGTAATGCATATCTAGGTGTAAAATTAGGTATTCCTAATCTATTAGACCACCATGTGTCTACTCGCTCTCTCCAAACCCTACTCTCAGGCGTATTACCTTCTAATAGAGTACGATCCCAACTAAAAATATTCGCAACAGCATCTTTCAATACTCCTGCGAAACTAACTCTTTCAAATCCTTCTTCAATCAAAAAACCTGCTGCGGTGTCTTTTCCATGTCCAATCAAGCCACAAATACCGATCAATTTATTTTTCATATTACCTTCGTTTATTATGTTATCCTATTACAAACCCTAAACCACTACTTCCATCATTGAACAACGTCAATTCCGTTTCCAACTTGTCAATTTCTGCTTCTGCTGATGCCTGTAGTTCACCAGCATTCATTGTAGTACCACCTTGTGGTCCTGCGATCTGTGCGAACTTACCACGTGCTTGTGCAAGCATTAATTTAGCATGACATAATGCAAAATCCTTAATCCAAGGACCTGCGTATATATCTTTTAATAAAGCCTCTAACGGGCGATGATTAAATACATGAAGAATACATATATCGTTTGATTTCATCATTCGATGAAGAATTAATTTACTATCTGACTTACGCCATGTAAACATTATCTCTGCACCAAATAAACGACCCATTGTTTCTCTGTTTTGTTGTAAAAAATCAAAACTTGCTAAACCACCACTGCGACTTGAACCTAATAAATATGTATTCAAGTAATTTGCTTGGAATGGTTCAAAATCATTTCCTGTACCTGACGATACACCAGTTGTACGGCGGTATATATCAGTTACTTCGTCTATTTCACTAGGTAATGTATATTCTGCAACATCTTTCAATAATTCCAATGAAACATAACTTTCTTCTACCGAATTTTGTGCACGTTGACGATATTTTTCTACTGCTTTCTTGATTGATAGTTCATAGTGTTCTGGATCTAATTCCACGTCCACCATTTGACCACCTAATCGTAGTTCTATTTCTTTGATTAAATCTGATTGTGCGCTCATAAATATATTCTCCTATTATGTATATTTATGCTTTTTATACAATGATGTCCCACCTTAATCTAAACATCATAGCATCTTCTTCACGTGCTATGAAAATTCGTATTAACGGAGAAGGCGAGTTCATATCCCACTTGCCTATCAAATTATTCTGACACCACATTGATACGGTGCGATAACCTGTTAAACCTTCTGACTTGACACTCATACTATTCGTAGAAAGAAAATATGAATGTGGATATTCTTGTTTGGGATGTCGATTTACAAACTGGGCTCTGTTCATGGCTTTTAAGTCCGAATAACGATGGGAATATACGGCGCGTAGAAGAAACCATTGCTATCGGATGGTGTATTCTGTATACATGACCAATCCATCTTCCATCGTATCGCATCTAACTCAGTTTCAAATGTCACCTCATAAGGTGAAGTCTTGACAGCATTATACCGTTTCAACGCTGCATTAACGACTTCAATTTTAACGAATGATAAATTCGATCCTATTATGAAATGTTGCCATGAATCAATCAAATCAATAAATCCCGCTATACCTCTATAATTACCTGTTTTAAACTGTTCATTTAATAAATCTAGCACATATTCACTCATGATAACCAATCCATTTTCCAACGAATTGCATCCAATTCAGTTTTAAATTTCACCACATTCGTTCCATTGTACATCGCATTATATTCATTTAACGACTTATTAATTTCAAGGCGACCAGCGCATCCTTTGGTTGTCAAGAAATTTTTCCACGATGGGATGCAATTATCAAATATATTACTATCATCAATGTCAATAATCAAATCGTAACTCATTTTACTGTCTACTTGAATACTGCCAATATGATAGTTTCATCGTTAAACCTACCGTTCATCTTCGTATCTGTGGTAGTTAATCCACCAAATACTTTTAATGCTTTCGGCTTCGTGATCTTCTTATATTGTGGCAATATCTCTGCTGGTTTACGCAACGTCTTCTGCACACTCATTTCTTCATTGAAATTAAGTAGTGTAGTTCCTTTTACTTTGAAACCATCTGCATCAACTGCTACATAGATACCCATCTTACGTGTCTTACAGTTGAATACAACCGCCGCCACTGCTCCGATTAATCCACTTGGTGCTACACTTGCAATTCCATGTGATGCATCATTTGATTTATACTTTAACTTTGCAACCAACTGATCAGCCGACTTTTGCTTCACCTTACGTGGTGCTTTAGTTGCTTTTTGCTCAACAATAACAATGTCACACGCATCAATGATCTTTTTATGCATTAACGTCATAGCGGCTAATTGCTTTGTATTGAAATGAGAATAACCTTCTGCCAATTGCTCACATTCATCTTGCTTTTCTTCACTTAATTTTTTCATTGCTGCTGCTTTTGGCAATGCTGCGACTTCTAATAATTCAGCGTACATATCAGTGAAAAAACTTTTAATGATTCGTGCATGATTGGCTTTTGCTTCTGCTACAATCAGAATCGTATGTGGTTCAAAACTCGCTGCTAATTTAATATCACGAGTAACCACAAATTCCTCAATACTATCGTCTATCTCAGTACACATTACAACTGCTGCTTGTCGCATAATATCTTGAATAGTAGGACCTGCTGGTGCTTTTGCTTTAACCGCTTGTGCAGTGACCATCGTGTGCATCAATGGTGTTCCAATTTTTATCGCGTCTTCAATGCCACGTTTAACAAAGATAGATACTGGTTTCAATTCTCCAGTTGTTCCCTTTAACAAACGCCAATCATCTGCATGATTTTTTTGTAAATCAGGCATACCCGTTTCTAACAATTTAGCGTAGATACCCACTTGAACTGGTATATGTGATGCTGCTTTAACTGCTTTGATATTATCAACACTGTAGTTGTTATTTTTCATATAATCATATACATATCCACGTATATCTACAGATTTTACATTCTGGTAATACAAACGTGCAAAGTCAGCGCGTTCTTTATTGAATCTGTCACCTGACCAAGTATCCGCACCTGTCCAATCTGGATCAGTGAATCCCGTCTTGCGGTTTATTTTTGCCCTAGGCTTCTTGCGAGGTACTTTGATGGTAATTGCCATGTTGTAATTTCCTTTCGTGTTTGATTTAAATATACTATACACTACTTATCATTGTTTGTCAAATTTTTAATTAATTCTACAACGATAACTTCGCTAACATACAATCTTGTTCATTTCTAAAGAATAAATATCTTGAAGAAAATGCGTAATATGCCCAATCAGCACAACTATCCCTATTATGGGTTACTA
>Ga0307996_1000333_pt1 | contig 12525 bp, 7 predicted proteins | sample Davwhametageno35_FD_203143 | JGI IMG/M metagenome (GOLD analysis project Ga0307996, IMG submission 203143) | Marine microbial communities from Davis Island wharf, Antarctic Ocean - #35 | ecosystem: Environmental > Aquatic > Marine > Unclassified | place: Antarctic Ocean: Davis Island wharf...
TGTTGCAGACACCCACAATGTTTTAAGGTCTAAAATTATCAGGTCCTTATTATGGCTTCAGGCACTAAAAACGGCAAGCATAAATAAAGCAAGGGGCGAGAAAAAACAACTTATAAATGCCAAAGGTGGCAAATTACAAGCCCTTAAAAAAACCCATGAGCGGTATGCAGATGTTTTTGCCAAACTTGGATTTCCTATAAATTTAACAGAACATCAATTTCCTGCAAGAAAAGTTCTCTCTGCAAAGACACAAAAACTTATAGGCCTTAGCTCTAAAAAGTTTATTGGTGTGGCTCCTTTTGCAGCCCACAAAGGTAAAGCATACCCGCCTCATCTAATGAAACAGGTGATAGCGCAATTAAGCAGCTCTGGAGATTATGCAATTTTTTTATTTGGAGGTGGCGCTACAGAAATAGCACAACTAGACAAGCTCTCTAATGGTTTTGAAGGGGTTACAAACATGGCGGGGAAACTTTCCTTTACCCAAGAACTGGAGCTTATATCAAACCTTGATGTGATGCTTGCCATGGATAGTGGTAATGGTCATCTTGCTGCTTTATATGATATTCCTGTACTTACCATTTGGGGTGTTACGCATCCTGCTTTGGGGTTTGCTCCTTTTAACCAAGAGGCAAAAAATCAACTCCTCGCTGATAGAACAAAATATCCTTTAGTACCAACCTCTGTGTATGGTAACAGCTATCCTGATGGATACCAAAAAGCCATAGAAACTATTTCTCCTGGCGCTATTGTTGAAAAAGTAGTGTCTGTTTTAAAATAAGCGCTTACTAGATATCATCATAATCCAATACCACAGTTGGAGTAACAGGATGTGCTTGACAGGTAAGTACAAGCCCTTCTGCTACCTCACTATCTGTTAAGATTTGGTTTTGACGCATTTCGGCTTTCCCCTGAATAACTCTTCCAATACAAGAGCTGCAAATACCTCCTTGACAAGAGTAAGGGGCATCCAGTTGTTTTTCTAAAGCCGCCTCTAGAATTGTTTTATTTTGAGGCATTGTAAATTGCTCTGTAACCTGATCAACAATAATAGAAATAGACGTTGTGCCATCCTTTACTGTCTCTGGGGCTTCTGCAAGAGTTGTGGTAAATAGTTCGAAATGAATGTGACTTTTTGAAACTCCAGATGCTACAAGTGTATTTGAAACTTCATCAATCATGGCCTCTGGGCCACATATAAAAAAGTCCTTAAAAGAGTTTTGTTTGTACTTATTGGTTAGGTAATAGCTTACAACGTTTTTATCAATACGGCCTCGAGCTGCGTTGGTTTCTTGAGAGCGGCTATAAATATATTCTACAAAGAATCGCTCTGGAAACTGAGCCTTTAACTGCTCAATAGTTTCATAAAACATAGCCTCCTGTTTTGTTTGATTTCCGTAAACAAGTAAAAAGGTGCTGTTAGATTCCTGCTCTAGGACTGTTTGAGCAATGGATAGAATTGGGGTAATTCCACTTCCTGCTGCAAAGGCGGCAACATGATGCGCCTCTTGAGAGTTGGGGTTAAGGGTAAATTTTCCTTGGGGAGGCATTACCTGCAAAACATCACCCACTGCCAATTGATCATTGGCATAGACAGAAAAAGTACCATTAGCTACTTTTTTAATACCTACTGTAAGCAGACCACTTGATGGTGAGCTACAAATAGAATAGGCGCGCCTTACTTGGTCCCCGTTTATAGTGTGATTTAAAGTAATATATTGTCCTGCCGAGAAACTAAAAGACGTTTTAAGTGCTTGAGGAACATCAAAAGTTACAGCTACAGAGGTAGGGGTTTCTTGTTTTATTTCTGATATTTTTAAGGCATGAAAATCGCTCATATAATTCAATTTTTTACAAAAGTAATGAAGTCTGTTACCTAAACCGACTTAATTTTGTGTTAAATAACCCCCTTTGGTGTTTCCATGGCTAAGGGTAAATACTTCTTGCGGTACTTTATAATTAAAGCTACTGCTCTCCACCCTACCCATACAATTATTGCTCCCCAAATACCTATAAGACCCCATCCCATATAGTTTGAGAGTAACAGCATAGGAATAAAACCTAAAAAAGTAGACCCTAATAATACATTTCTTAGATAGGCCATTTCGCCCAGGCCTTTAAAAATTGCATCAAGGGTAAATGCTATGGCGTTAAAGGGCAAGCAAATTAATACCATAAAAAACATGCCTGTAAATATACTAAGTACCAAAGGATCTTTATTGAAAATGAGCCCCACATAGTTGTAACAAAACACCCCGGCTAAAATTAAACCTATGGCTACAATGGTGTTATACAAGGTTACTCTTTTGGTTAATTTCCAGAGAGAGAGGTAGTTTTTTGCTCCAAGAAGCCTGCCTCCAAGAATATTTCCGGCAGCGCCATACCCGTCTAGAAAAAAGGCCGTAAACAACCAGATATTCATGGCAATGGTATGAACTGCAACATACTCTTTGCCAAGTCCTGCAGCCTCTCTTGTGGAAAGTATAAGGGCAACATTTAACGCAATAGAGCGTAAAAATAAATTAGCACACATACTAACAAGGCGCTTGATTTGAGGGTGCAATGGAAACTCAAGGCGTAAAGATACCTGGGTTTTTTTTAATACCAGTACTAAAGATAATAGTGCCATTACACCTTGAGCCACTAAACTTGCCCAAGCAGCGCCAACAACACCCATAGGAGCTATAAAACTATCTAGGCCATATACAAGTAAAAAGTCAAGTCCGATATTTACCCCTGCACCAATGGCTGCGATTATCATGGGCCAAAAAGTGTTTTGCAGCCCTCTAAAAAGTCCAAAAACAGCGAAGGTGAAGAGCGTCAAAGGGAAGCCCCAAACCCTAATGTTGTAATAGGCTATACTTAGGTCTAAAATCATACCCTTTGCATTGAGGAGTGTGAAAATTTCTTCCACAAAAAAATAGGTAGAGCCCAACACTATAAAACTCAATAAAATATTAAAAAAAATGGCCTGGGCCGGAAAACTTCTTAAATCTGCAAGGGTTCCTGCGCCTACATTTTGGGATACAATGGCGCTTATGGCGCTTCTAGTTTGAGCTAAAATCCAGATAAGAGCAGATAAAAACACGCCAACAATACCAACGGCAGCCAAAGACTCTGTTCCAAACTCAGGAATATTGCCAACCACGGCAGCATCTGTGCTCGATAGTATCGGCTCTGCAATACCTGCAATTATAGCGGGTATGGCTAGTTGCTGTATGCGCTTAAAAGAAATATCAATCATGATAAGGGTAAAAGTACACTATAAAATAAGTTCATAACAATAAAAAGGATGCTGACTTTGATTGGGGAAATAAATGCTACCAAGGCGTTGATAGCCTCTATTTTTATAAAATTGCTGGTTGCGTTTGTTTTGACTAAAAGTGTCTAATCTTACAGATACTGCCGCATTTGATTTTGCAAACGATTCGGCAAAATCCATTAGTTTCCTTGCGTAGCCTTGTTTTTGAAATACCGGAGACACCGCAAGCCTATGGATATAGTAGTGTTTTGTGTCTTGAGTGAGCCAAGAAATAGCATCGTACTCGCTATCTTTAATACTAGATATTGTTACACAGCCCACTAGGGTATCTTGGATGTATAAAACATACAATTCTCCTCTATTAAAGTCTTTGTCAAAGGCCATTGTATTGGGGTAATGTTGGTTCCATTGAAAGATGTTTTCACTGATCATGTGGGCGGCACACAACTTAGTGATAGCAATAAGTTGAACAATTTCTGATGCTTTAGCTTTTCTAATCATATTTATAACGTAATTTTGTTCCCATTTTTTAAATATACCTAATTCTATGAAAAACATATTAGTACCTATTGGATCCAATGATAATGCTGCAGGTAATTTACAATATGCAATAGATCTTGCCTACCATTGGGATGCCTATGTGTATGTTTTTTCTGCCTTTAGAGAACTCTCTAAAGTTGGAGGTCTTGCCAAGGTAAATGCTATTATCAAGGAAGATTGTGAAAACAGGCTTCAAGAGGTGTTGGCTAAAGTAGATAAAAAAGGAGTTACCGTGATAGACCATCCTATAAAAGGAAGTGTTTTGGAAACAGTTGTACGCTTTAACAAACATGTCTCTGTAGACCTAATGGTGCTCTCCCCTAGATCTAATAGCATTAGAGAAGAAGTATACCTAGGAAAAACCACGGGTAACTTGATTAAAAACACGAACATACCGGTGCTTATTGTGCCAGAGGGTGATGTGTTTAAAGGTCCTGAAACGATCTTAATGGCCTTTAAAGACGGAAACTTTAAACATAAAAGTATAATAGAGCCGTTAAAAAAATTCTTGGTTCATTTTGGGTCTGAAGTAAAATTATTGCATGTTACTACCCCAGAGAGCACTCCAGAGATGGAGCATGTAAGTAATAAGCTTAAAAAGCTACAAACTTCTTACACCAAAAGCGAAAATGCTACCACGTTTCAAGGAGTTTTAGAACATTTCCAGAGTCATAACCCAGATATGGTTTGTGTTGTAAGGCGCAAGCGAGGCTTCTTTAAAAAATTATGGGGTAAAAATGTAGTGCTTAAAAAGGAGTTTCATACCTCAAAACCCTTGTTGGTGCTCTCAAGCCATCAGTAGTTATTAAGCCAAACAATCTAATCTAACAAATAGAATAGTTGTACTTTTGTGCTCTTAAAAGCAGGAGTAAAAACAATAAAAAAGGGGGATTAGCTCAGTTGGCTAGAGCATTTGGCTGGCAGTCAAAGGGTCATCGGTTCGAATCCGATATTCTCCACTTAAAAGCAACATCTTGTCGGTGTTGCTTTTTTTATGGTCTGTGGGGGATCAGCCAGTTGTTAAACACTCTAAAAGGCTTACACTACTTTTATCTATACAACACAAAGAACAGTAAAAAACTACTAAAAATTGACAGACTTTTGACAGACATTTATGTTCTTTTCGCTTTTTACACTCTTTAACAACCTATGTTGTGCCAACATATCTGCTCTAAAGAGTAATTTAATACAGAAAAAAAACCTCACATTTCTGCAAGGATTTGGTATAGGGGGTTGTTAAATCACAGTTACTTACTAAAAGGTATTGGTTTACTATTCACGAATCATTGTTTTATTAACTAATCCTTTATTGGTGTTTATAGAGATGTAGTATAAACCAGCTGAAAGCTCAGATATGTATATGTTTTCAAATTTATTGGTGTCAAAAACAAGTTGCCCTAGAGTATTATAAATAGATACAGTAGTAATTTCTAACTCCTTTGGAATTGAAATACTAAAATAATCACTTGCTGGATTTGGATAGATTTGTATTTCTTGACCTATCCAATTATTGTTGGTTATAGACAAGTTCGGGTTTACTAACTCCAAATTTGAGCGCAGATTAAAAGGTAAAAGCGGGTCGCTGCCGCAAGATGCTACCTCAATAGAGATATAGTATTCATAAAAATTATCTTCCACATTTGCAGAGGTGTCATTATAGGTTGTATTGTTAAAAGAGAGAGAGGTTAGTAATTCATACCCTGTGCCATTGGTGTTTTTGTAAATATTGTAGGTGCTAAAATCTAAGCCTAGATAGGGTGTCCAAGATAAGTTTATAGAATTATCTGAAGCAATACCGCTTTGCAATAATATGGTTTTATGGAAAGACGATTCTGGATAGTTTGCTCCACAAACATCTGTAGTTCTTATCTTATACCGGTAGGCTTGAGAGGCGTTATTAGAATCTGTGTCTAGAAAAGAAACCTCTGGGGGTGTAATAAAACCAATCGGGTCATAGGTTCCAGATTGAGATTCTCGTAGCACTTCATAATATACTACATTAAGGCCGCTATTAGTAGGATCATTGGTAATAAATATTCGATTATTAGTAACTTGTGTTTGGTCACTAGAAACATAACATACATCTGCTACATCTACTTGTAAGGTTACGGTTACTGTTTGCATGTCTGTAGACTCAATACCACTTCCATCAACTAGTGTCCAAAGTACTTGGGTAGTACCTATAGGAAATTCTGTTGGGGCATCATTGCTTATTGTCTGTGTTCCACATCCACCAGTAACTGTTGGTGCACCTAGATCAATATTTGTGGCAACACATGAACTAGGGTCTGGAGCAATACTCATATTATTTGGGGCTGTGATAATTGAAAAATTGTATGAATCTCCGTCAATGGTCCAGCCTCTATTGTTTATTAGATCTTCTCTTGCTGTAATATTACAATAGAATAATTCATAGGCAAATAAAGATTTATTTAGAAGATTCTGGTCAACAAAGGCAGACAATAATGCATCGTAATTATTAGTGTCTAAGTCAGTATACTCAACAAATCCTTGAAAATTATCAATAGTACTAAATTCCCAACTACTGATATCTTGATTAAAAGAGCTAGCGTGGCCAAACATAAATTGTACCTGCTGAAGGTTACTTATATCCCAACCACTAATATCTTGATTAAAGGAACTAGCCCAATTAAACATACTGCTCATGTCCTCCACATTGCCAACATCCCAAGAACTTATATCTTGGTTAAAAGAAGAGCCCTGTTCAAAATCACCATGAAACATATAGCTCATGTAATACACATTACTAACGTCCCAAGAACTGATGTCTTGATTAAATGCTGAGTTAGCGTAAAACATACTTCCCATGTTCACCACATTGCCAACATCCCAAGAACTTATATCTTGGTTAAAAGATGACTCGCCAGAAAACAAGCCATTCATGAAAGTTATCCCACTTGTACAGGTGGTTGAAGCATTAGCTGTGGTTATTTGATTTTGGTTTCTTTTTGTATAAGTAATACCATTTACCTTTCCTGTATCGCCAATAGAAGCATCTTGGCACATACAAGTTACACCGTTGGAGTTTAGATAAAAATTTGATTGTGCCAGGTTGTCCCAATAATATGTTTGAGTTGCTGCATCGGTCTGGTTAAAGTTCATGAATATTGTTACAGACTCAAAAGTTAAATCCGCTTCATCACTAAAGTCGAAATAGATAGGCTCCCAAGAATTTGCTGTTGAGGTTGTTGCTTCTCTCTCTGCATTTACTCCTGTGGTTGAGTTCTCAAACTTTAAAAGTACTGGTGTGTTTACTAATGGTGACCATATATCCATGCTAAATCTTTTTACTGAAGTAATATCGACATCGATTTCTAAATCAAAGTTAACCCCTGCATTAGCTGCATTAGCTGGCACTGTATTTTCGGCAACATTGGCAGATGTATTTACTCCAGATACATCTGGATTTGCAATTACTTGAGTAAATGACCCGTTAAAATCACCAAAAACTGGTAGTTGTCCATTCTCAAAAGTAGTGGGTAGTTGCACGGTAGGCCCTGGAGTGAAGGTTAATTCCCAGTCAAAGACATCTGTGCTCCATCTGTTATCCCACTCAATTAAGTACTCTTGTCCAACATTTACTTCAATATCAGTTAGAGAAGAACCAAAATCATTTGGAGCATCACAACCATCGTCATCACCAGCAATAAGCGTTAAAGTATCACAACCATCAGTATAAACATTTAATCTAGTATCTACTCCTATTGGGTCTGAGAAACAAGAATTGATTTCCATTGTTCCATTTTCTGCCGGCGTGAAACTATACCATAAAGCATCGGTAGCGTCATCTTGTTCCGCTCCATTACCTCCAACAACAATTGCTGTATCATAGAATGCTCCGGGAGAAACAACAGATGCTGAATCACAATTAGTCGCGCCAATATTCTCTTGTTTTAGATTATCCCAATAAAATACATTTGTATCTGGAGCCTCCACGTTAAAGTTCATAAATATTACTGCGGTATCAAAAGATAAATCTTCATTCTCTTCTTGAGAAAAATCGAAAATTAAAGTTTCCCAGCCAGCTATAGTTGTAGTAGTTGCGGCTCTTTCTAAGCTAAATACATCACCACTGCCCCCCTCTAACTTTAAAAGTACTGGTGTACTAGCTAATGGTGACCATACTGTTAATTGAAATATTTTGTTGGTTGTAAGGTCAATGTTTGGAGATTGCATAATAAGCACACCTGCAAACTGTGTATTGCCAGGCACTGTATTTTCGGCAACATTGGCAGATGTATTAACTCCCGACACATCTGGGTTTGCAATTACTTGAGTAAATGACCCATTAAAATCTATAAATTGTGGGTTTTGCCCATTTTCAAATGTTATAGGTAGTTCAACTTGTGCAATTGAAAGAATTGTAAAGGTCATTGCAAACAAAAGAATGATATTTTTCATAGAGTGAGTTGTTTGCCCAAATATAATAAATGTAGCTGACAATTAAATTATGGTGTACAATACCTACATATTTTATAAAACCCTACTCCACAAATTAACCCTTCTGGCTTAAAAACAAAACTGTTTTTGCTACAACAGCATTAAGTATTGCAGGCATACTAGTCTGGGGGTAGGGATGTTTACCATTAAATACATGGTTTGCTTCTGGTGCAATAAAAAGCTCACTAGTATTGCACCAGTTGTGCAAATTTTGTGCCTCTTGCATACCCACTGTAGTGTCCTTCTCTCCATGGATAATTAGCAGTGGTTTTTGTAATTCTTGCGCCGCTCTTTGAATAGTGAGCCGCTTTTGATTTTCTATAAAATTGGTGTAAAATTGCCAGTAGTGAGGCATTTGCTGTTTTGTTCTGGCGTTTTGCACATAATACACCCCTTGTTTTTTAAAATCTAAAAATCCTTGCGTATTTTCTTGAAAACGTACTTTATAATCACTCACGCCCGCCCAGGTAACAACCTTATTTACTCTTGAGTCTTCTTGGGCTTTTATAAGCACTATACCGCCACCTCTGCTGTGGCCAATTAGATTTATTTTTGAGATATCTATTTGGCTCTTATATCTAGAATCTGCGCAAATAAAATCTAGAACCCTATCTACATCATCAAGCTCTAAGGAGTAATTGTTTTGTGCAAAGGCCTCTAAATCTGGGAAATCTATAGGTTGGTTTACAGTACCGCCATTGTGAGAGAAATTAAATTTCAGAAAAAAGAATCCTGCCTGTGCAAAGGCGGCGGCAACTAAATGCCAAGGTCCCCAATCTTTAAAACCTTTATAGCCATGACAAAAAATTACAACAGGTTTGGCCTTGCCGTTATTTTTATAATAGGTATCATACACAATGGGTTTTTGTGCGAGCTGTAATGGGGCCAGTACTTGGTTTTTAATACACTGCATTACACCTCTTTTTCTTGAAAATCGATGCTTATGTCACATATCTCTTGGATAAGGGCAATGAGTTGCTCTTTAAATAACACCAGGGTTTCTTGAGAGATAACATGGTCTTTTTTAGATTGTTCTTTTACTCCAAATTTTAAAAAGCCACTGCCCAAGTTTTTAAAAGAAATAATCCCCCCATATGCCTGGGTTATTGGGGCTGTGTCATTATAAATAAGAGCGTAGGTAAGTACCTGAAAGGCTTTGCTAAAGGAGTACTCTTGCCTTATTTTTTCCCAGTGCGAAACAACAAGGTCTTTTTGCTCTACTTTTCCTGTTTTGTAATCAATGATTCGCAAATCGCCATTGTAGTGATCTATACGGTCTACCTTACCTCCAACACGAACCGGAAAATCAAGCCCCGGCACCTCAACACTAATGCCTAAATCTGCCTCAAGCGCTTTTATAATAATTTTATTGCCCGCATTTACTTCTTTGATTTCAAAATCAATAAAATTGGATACATATTTTTTTGCAACTTCAAATATGAGCAAGTTTTTACCCGTACTAAAATCTCCTCCCTTAAAGCTTTTTATAAACTGTGTGGTAACCTGTGCTGCAATTTTAGGATAAATGCTCTCTAGATCTCCTACAGATAATACCTTAGAAACAAAGGGAGTGTATAACACCTCAAGGGTATCATGAACGATGGTTCCTAGGGTGCTGGCAGCTACGGTTTCTTCTACTTCTTGATGCTCCTTTATTCTCAACACCTTCTGGAAATAAAAATCTATCGGGTTTCTAATATAACTGGTAAGAGACGAGGGAGAAAAACCCCCAGATGCTATTTCTTGTAAACGCTCTAATATTTTTGGAGTCTTCTCTATACGTGCCAATGTTTTTTGACCCATCGTTATTTTTGGGCTCACGGTAGTGTGGGTGATGATATGATTGGGGTGTTTGGCCACTTCAAGTTGCAATAAAAATCTACTCTTCTCTCCTGTATTTAATCCCTCTGTGTGTGTATTATATAATAGGGTGGCCGTTTCTACTCTTTGTAATAAATGGGTGAAATGATAGGTGTAAATAGCGTCTTTCTCTGAAAAACTTGGAAGGTTGTATTGCTTTTTTAAATCATAGGTAATAAAAGAGGCGTTCGATTTTCCAGAGGGCAAGGTGCCTTCGTTTACAGAAGTCATTATTATGTTTTTAAAGTCTAAGACCCTTGACTCTAACACCCCCATAATTTGTAGCCCCTGGTAGGCCTCTCCCTTAAAATCTAGAGTTGTATTTGCTATAAGTTCTCTGTAGAGTAGTTGCACAGTTTTGAGCGTTGTTAGATAGGTATAAGAATCATTAAGAGCAGCAATTTTCAAAAAAACCTCTTGCAGGTGAGATACAGAAACTTCCTCAATAGCGCTTAAATTGCGAGAGCTTGCCCGCTGCAGCAGGGTATTACAACAGCTAATAGCCATACCGCTATCTTGGGCCCAGTCTTGAAATAATAATTTTAAAATTTCATGATCCTTTGGGTCTGAAATTGACAACAAATACTCTTGGGTGCTATGGGTTATGTTTTCTTTTTTAATCTGGGCTAACATAGCGCCGGCACTAGCCATCGTGTTGCTTATAAAAGGATGGCTTAAAATAGATTGAACATCTTTATAGTAATAACTACCTGCAGGTTTTGCTTTTACTGAAAATAGAATCTCAAAAAAAGTAGCAAAAGGCATCGTTTTTAGCGCTACCCCCATGGTAATGTTTACCTGATCAACATTTTCTGGCAGAGAGTGCAACAAAGGCAATAGTAGATTTTCATCTGCCAAAATAATGGCCGTATGCGCTAGTTGTTCTTTGGTGTATGTGGCCAATAGGTTGCCTACATATTTGACTTGCCCTATGTTTTTTTGAACCCCAACAAATGAAAAAGCCTTTGGTTTTATAAAATTACTAGCAACGCTAGTGAAGCTGTTTTTTTGGTAGTACTTCCAATTATTTTTATAGTCTCTTAAAAATAAAGAGGCACTATGGGTAGCATCTTCAAAGAAATAGCTGTCTGTGTCCCAAATAACCTCGTTGTGGTCTAGTTCGAGAAGTTCTTGAAGTATGTGCTGCTCTGCGGTATTAAGTGCGTTAAAACCAATAAAAACATGCTTTGTGGCTTTATTGGCCTCCATGTAATGAGAGATGTCTTCGGCCGCTTTTCTATACACAAGGCCTTGATAGCCTTGATGGTCTTTTAATAAAGTGTCTTTTAGGGTCTTATAAAATTCTTGAAGGCTGTTCCAAAAAGCGAGGTATTTTTCTATAAGCGGTGTTTTATCCTCTCTAAGGTACCAGTGGTTTAAATCTTGAATATCATTCAAGTAATTAAAAAAAGAGTGAGTATCTAAAAGGTAGCGGTCAATCTCATTGAAATCTCCCAGTAATGAAGTGGCCCAGGAGCTGTAGGTGTCAAAACTCTCTTTCTCTGGGATACTATCTAGTTTGAGATAGGTTTCATAGCTTTTAAATAATAGCGCCGTTGGGTCAATGATATTAAGGTCAGAAACAGTTTCAATAAATGTTTCTATGCTAATAATTTTAGGGGCGAAGCTTGTGTGAAGCGCTTGATTTTTTAGGTGGTTTAAAAGAAAGCCCCCTGCTCTTTTACTTGGAAGAATAATAGTGAGCTGTGATAAAGAGCCATGTTTTTTTGTGAGGTATTGAATTGTTTCTTCTAGAAAAGTATGCATGTTATAAAAATAAGAAACGCCCCCTTAAAAGGAGGCGTTTTTTATTATTTATTTGTGGAAGATTACTCTTTAGAAGAAATCTCTACACGTCTGTTTTGTTTTCTACCAGCTCTTGTGTTATTTGAAGCTGCTGGATTAGAAGTTGAAGCACCTTCTGTAGATAATCTACCTGCAGTAAGTCCTAATGATTCTAAATAACTTTTCACAGCCATTGCTCTCTCTTCAGAAAGTGTTTGGTTTTTTGTGTCGCTACCAGTGTTATCTGTGTAACCAGTGATTACAAAAGAAGCATCTGAATAGGTACTCATAATATCTTTCATGTTTTGAAGTGTGTCATAAGAATCTGTATGTACTGTAGACGCTCCAATATCAAACAAGATCGTTTTTGACATGTCATTCAATTCTTTCATGATCTCCATTGTTAACTGAGGAACCTCTGGACATCCTTTGTTTGCAACAGTACCAACTACTGCAGGACATTCATCGTCTTTGTCTAAAACACCGTCATTATCAGTATCTGGCCATGGGCATCCTTTGTTGGCTTTATCACCAGCTTGAGTAGCACATGCATCCTCTGCATCAGTAACACCGTCACCATCAGCATCTGGACAACCATTCATAGAAGCAAGACCTGC
>Ga0307996_1000336_pt1 | contig 12437 bp, 8 predicted proteins | sample Davwhametageno35_FD_203143 | JGI IMG/M metagenome (GOLD analysis project Ga0307996, IMG submission 203143) | Marine microbial communities from Davis Island wharf, Antarctic Ocean - #35 | ecosystem: Environmental > Aquatic > Marine > Unclassified | place: Antarctic Ocean: Davis Island wharf...
ACTGGGACGGTTGAGCGAGGCGGTTGAAGAGCTGCGTGTCGGTGTCGATAAGATGATGGATATGGCAGGCGACGGCGAACAGCGCCAAGTGCTTGAAGCGTATCGCATGTTTGCCAACTCCAAGGGCTGGATGCGCCGGATGCAAGAAGGCATCGGTCGTGGCCTAAGTGCTGAAGCGGCTGTTGAGAAAGAACAATCCATCGCCCGCGCGCGTATGGAACAAGTTGCTGATAATTACTTGCGTGAACGTCTCAGCGATCTGGATGATCTATCTAACCGTTTGCTTCGGATTTTGACGGGCCAGGGCAAGGACACAGGGGCCGAAATGCCCATTGATCCGATCCTTGTTGCCAGTAACATTGGGCCAGCTGAATTGCTGGAATATGGCCGTGCGCTTAAAGGGATAGTTTTGGAAAAGGGTTCGGTTGGGAGCCACGCAGCTATCGTCGCCCGTGCCTTGGCTATTCCGTTGCTTGTGCATGTAGGCCGGATCACCACTGAAGCGTTGAACGGCGATCAGGTGATGTTGGACGGCGAACAAGGCATCGTGCATTTGCGCCCCGATGAAACGGTTGTTTCGGCTTTTCGCGACAAGATCGCGATGGAGACACAAGCAAAAGAACGCTATGCTTCGATCCGTGACAAGCCAGCCACGACCAAATGCGGCGTTGTGATTGAATTGCAGATGAACGCCGGTTTGATGGCAGATTTGCCATCGTTGGAGAGCTCTGGGGCTGAAGGCGTTGGCCTGTTCCGCACCGAACTGCAGTTTTTGGTCCGCTCCCAAATGCCAAAACGGTCGGAACTCAGCGCGCAGTACAGTCGTGTTTTGGATGCCGCAAATGGCAAACCAGTTGTGTTTCGCACGCTTGATATCGGGTCGGACAAAGTGCTGCCCTATATGAAGCCAAATGATGAACCGAACCCAGCATTGGGCTGGCGGGCGATCCGTGTTGGCCTGGATAAACCGGGTATTTTGCGGATGCAATTGCAGGCGTTGATCCGTGCGGCCAATGGCCGTCCGTTGACTGTGATGTTTCCGTTCGTGGCACAGTATGAAGAGTATACTCAGGCACGAGCAGAAATGGATCGCACCCTCGCACGTGAAGCAAAGTTAGGACATGTGTTGCCAGAGTCGATTCAGATTGGCGCGATGCTTGAAACGCCAAGTCTTGGGTTTGCGCCGCGCAAGTTTTTTGAGGATGTCGATTTTTTATCAATTGGTGGCAATGACTTAAAGCAATTCTTTTTTGCTGCGGACCGTGAAAATGAACGGGTGCGCAAGCGGTATGACACCCTAAACGTCAGCTTCCTTAGCTTTTTGGAACAGATCGTCGAACGCTGCGCCGAAACAAATACACCGGTTTCATTTTGTGGTGAGGATGCAGGTCGACCCGTTGAAGCACTATGTTTGGCGGCGATCGGTTTGCGCCGCTTGTCGATGCGACCCGCGTCGATTGGGCCGATCAAAAGCCTGCTGCGCCGTTCCAATTTGGAAGAAGTGCGTAAGGTTATTTTTGACGCCCGTCACCGCGGCGATATGTCGGTACGCCCTGCGATTATGGAGTGGTTGCGCAACAACGGATAAATGCCAGAATTAGGCCACGCCAGCCCGCAACAGGTCGTGAATTTGCAATACGCCCACAGGCTTTCCGTCATCATCTATCACCATCAATGCACCGATTTTGCGGTCATTAAGCAAGGCAAGCGCTTGGGCTGCAAATAAGTCTGGCGTAACAGTTACGGGTGAAGGGTTGGCGATTTCGCCCGCCTTCATTGCCATGAGATTCCCCATGTTGCGTCGTAAATCGCCGTCTGTGATCACGCCGTTTAGACGGCCATCGTCACGTGTGGTTGCGGCGATCCCGAACCCTTTCGAGGTCATCGTTATCAACACTTCGCTCATAGGCATATCGGCATCGACCAATGGCAGGGCATTGCCGTCGTGCATTAGGTCGGACACGCGGGCCAGCTGTGCACCCAGTTTACCACCGGGGTGGAACTTTAGAAAATCTTCGGAATTGAAGCCACGTAACTCCATTACAGCCACAGCCAGCGCATCGCCGATTGCGAGTGTGAGGGTGGTCGAGGTGGTGGGGGCCATCCCGATGGAGCAGGCCTCAGGCAATTTTGGCAAAGTTAGCAAGTAGTCTGCTGCTTGCATTAAGGTGCTGTTTGGATTGGAGGAAATCCCGATCAGTGGGATTGAGAAACGGCGGGTATAGCGGATCAAATCGCCCAGTTCTGATGTCTCGCCCGAGTTTGAGATCAGAATGCAAACATCGGTTGAGGTGACCATACCAAGATCGCCGTGGCTTGCCTCGGACGCGTGCAAAAAGTCGGATGGTGTGCCTGTTGACGCCAAAGTGGCTGAGATTTTACGCCCAATATGTCCAGATTTTCCAATCCCTGCGACGATCACACGTCCTGTTGACCCAAGGATCAATTGTGCAGCGGCTGCGAAATCTTTTGGTAGGCCATTTGCCATTTGCGCGATGGCATCGGCTTCGATGTTAAGGACACGTTCGCCGATTTTGGCGATTGCTTCGGCTGATAGATTTTGTGTCATGGTGATCCATATTTTTGGGTTGCGCATGAGATACACGGTTGTTTGAAGAGGCGCTAGTGCTGGGCTGTTGTCAGCTCAAGCAGCTTGAGGCGTTGAACTTTTCCTGAAATGCCGTGGCATTTGCGGGCGTGCAGGTCGATGGTGCCCTTGCAATCGATTGTCCAAATCCGCTGATAGTCGTGCTACCACTTTTACAAGGCGCCAAAGCCAACGCATTTTAAGATAAAAAAGGACGCCAAGTTGAACATCCTATTCATCATGTACGACCAACTGCGGTTTGATTACTTAAGCTGCGCAGGGCATACCCATTTGGAAACGCCGCACTTTGATCGTGTCGCTGCTAAAGGTGTTCGGTTCACCAACGCCTATGTGCAATCGACGATCTGTGGGGCCAGCAGGATGAGCTTTTACACAGGCCGATATGTGTCGTCGCACGGTGCGGCATGGAACGGATTTCCGCTGAGGGTCGGGGAACAAACCCTTGGTGATCATCTGCGCAAGGCAGGGATGGAATGTTGGCTGCTGGGCAAGACCCATATGAAAGCGGATGCCGAGGGTATGGCCCGACTTGGTCTGGCACCCGACAGTGAAATAGGTGCCCGCCAAGCTGAATGTGGGTTTGACGCTTGGATCAGGGACGACGGGCTTTGGGCGTCTGGTCCTGATGGGTTTTATGACGAGAAACGTTCCCCTTATAACGAATACCTCAAGTCAAAGGGATACCCATCTGACAACCCTTGGGCGGACTTTGCCAATGCGGGTATTGATGATGACGGTAACAAGGCGACGGGCTGGATGTTTGACAATGCGGACAAGCCCGCCAACATCCGCGAAGAAGACAGCGAGACCCCTTGGCTGACCCGACAAACCATCGATTTCATGGATCAAGCCCGTGCACAGGGCAAAGGCCCATGGTGCGCACATGTCAGCTTTATAAAGCCACACTGGCCCTACATCGTGCCAGCACCTTATCATGACATGTTCAACGCAAGTCACGTTCCAGCGCCCTTGCGCGACGAATGCGAACGCGATGATCCACAGCCAGTTTTTGGCGCTTATATGAGCAATAAGATTGCAACGGCCTTTCAGCGCGATGATGTGCGCAACAAGGTGATTCCAGCCTATATGGGACTGATCAAGCAATGTGATGACCAGCTGGGCGTGCTTTTGGATCACCTTGAGGAAACAGATCAGATGAAAGACACGATGATTGTTCTGACATCTGATCATGGTGATTATCTGGGGGATCATTGGTTGGGTGAAAAAGACCTGTTCCATGACCAGTCCGTCAAGGTTCCGATGATTATTTTTGACCCCCGCGCTGCAGCAGACGTGACCCGTGGCAGCACAAACGATGCTTTGGTCGAAGCCATCGATCTGGTCCCGACATTCGTTGAGGCCGCAGGTGGCAAGATCGCCAAGAACATTCTTGAGGGGCGGTCCCTTATCCCATTGTTGAACGGGGAAACGCCGGATTGGCGCGAGGTTGCGATTTCCGAATTTGATTATTCTCCGACACCGCAGGGTGCGAAGTTAGGATTGGAACCCAATGATTGTCGGCTCTTTATGGTGTTTGATGGACGGTACAAGATGATGCACGCGATGGGTGGTTTTCGCCCTATGTTGTTTGATCTGCAAAATGATCCTGAGGAACTGCACGATCTGGCAAAAGGCGATGAAAATGACGCGATCTTTGACAAAATGTACGCGCATTTAGCCCACTGGGGACGTCGCAATGCCCAGCGTGTCACAAAGTCTGATGAGGAAATTGTGAGCATGCGTGGCAAGTCTTTGCGCAAAGGTATTTTGCCGTTTCTGATTGATGGAACTGAAGTGCCGGATGAATTGATGGTCACGTATCGCGGACCTGCGCCAGAACGGTTTGTCAAAGACTGAACTTGCATCGTGTAGGGGCGTTTCCTCGTTGGGCTTAAGTTATTGCGATCCCTTGTAGATTGTAGCTCGTAACTTTTGCTTGTAGAATCAACCTGTGATAGCGGACGTTGAAGGCGTTGGCTTTGCGAAAGCAGGACCAAGTGCGGTGAGACCTATTAGACGTCATCGCAAAAAAAGAGATTTCCTGGGCGCTTTGATCGTCAGTTTTGATGACCTTTTCACCCTACTTTTATTGGAGGATTTGAGATGAGTCTTTTTGATTATCCGCGTATTAATTTCACAGGCACCTGCACGCTGAACCCAGGGACTGCAAACAATGACGACTATTCCGGTAACCTGTCTTGGCCAGCAACGGGTGAAAACCTTGCTTTAATTGATTCTGCCATTGTCCAACCGCGCACGTTCGGGATGTCTGATGATAACTTTCGTGCTTGGATTCAGCAACCACAAGACTTTGCGACCAAACATTCCGCCAACAACGATAACCCCAGCACCGGCGCGGTAACGGGCAAGATGAAAGAGGTTATTCCGGCGGAATGGAATTACTATGGTGACATGAGTTCGATCTTTAAAGCGGGTGTAACTGGGATTCAATTTGATCCAACCACACCGCCATCCAAGGCAACTCAGGACGCACTGAATGCTTTGGTGGACCAGGCTGTAACGTTCAGTGGGAACATCACGGATCTAAATTCTGAAGGGTCGCCGCCTGCCACGCAATTTTTTCTAACGCCGAGCAGTTGTGTGGTTGGTTCAAACCATTTGGGCGGGACACCGAACAAGGGTGTCTGCCAATGGATCAACTTTCTGCGCAATGTTAACATGACCGCGGATAGCGGGGCAGGTGGATACATTTACCACGCCATTGAAGGCGGCCATAAGACGCTTCCGGGGTTTGATGGACCGGGTGTTTGCGGTGTGATCTTGCGGTACTACCTGTTTGCGCGTCACGGCGGTGCATCAGCAAATACCGATATCGCGACGATTTACGAAAAGGGTGGCACAAATCCCGCTCAATTGCAGGTGACTGGAACAATTGCGCCTTTGTACGAAAGCGAAGTTGTGCGCTCTGGTCCAGTTGGGCGTCTTTTAACATCCGATGTTCCTAATATTCCAACGGATCCGAACGACAGTAACAACCTTGGTAAGGCAAGTACGATCGCACTTGCCCCAGCAGTGGTTTGGCAATCTGGCAACATCGTAAGTGTTGAAGCGATTGGCAGTTTCCCCGAACAGTTCACAGGTGCCGCGCAAGAGCCTTGGCCTGATCCAAATACCTTTAACCAAAAGTTTGATTTTGGGGCGGTAGTCTTGCAGATTTCCAACCCAGTTGGGGACAGTGCAGACATTGGTGCACTGTCTTACGCCGATACAGCAGCAGGCAACACAAAGGGGTGGATATTTGATTTTGATATTTCCAATAATCCTATCGCTCTGTCACTTTTCGCAGACCCAACAGCAAAGGTTTCGTTGGTCAGTCAGGCATTCGGTGCGGTTCTGACCGAGGCTAAGTATTACGTGACCACCGAAACGCAGGCCATTTATGGGGAGCAGAACGGCCCCGTTGATCAATTCCGAAGCCAAGGCGAAGCAACAGAACCCGCCACGTTCCAAGTGTTTCATCAGGGCAAACAACTGACTGGCGGACCTGATCTACCGATAACGGTTTGGGGGTATCGGACCACGCCGCTTGGCTATTCCGGTGTGCGTCAGGTTTTGGCAACAAATTATGTACCGGGGACGCCGCTAAGTGTGCCTGTTGATCAATCAGGGACATATATGATTACGTTGCAGATCGGGGATGAAAGCCCGCCGCCCGCGACCTATCAAGAATATATTGGTGGGACCTTTACAGCGCTTACCAACCGTACGGCGATCAGTCTGCGGCTTTTACCAAACACTGATTACTCGCAATACTTGACTGTCTTTGACGATGGTCGCCCGCCTGCCGGCAACGATCAACTTACCTTTGATGTCGTGTATACCGAAGTGCTGCGGACCTATGATCTGTTGTTCCCAGCGATGAACAAAATGTTCCATCTTGGAGATCAAGCGACAGTTCAAAGCAATGCAGGCCAAATCCTTGCACGTACTGATCCGTCCATTTGGGCGATGCCGACTTACATGCCAATCACGCGTGATTTGTCTGAAAGTCGGCGGACATTGTTGCAGGCATGGTGCCGCAAGGTACGCTAAGTCTATGGGTGAGATTATCGTTTGGCGGGCTCGGATTTAAACATTCCGAACCCGCCATTTTTATGGGCTTACTTAGCCGTCAAAGGCACGATCTGTGAGTAGATGTGGCTAAGTTTGAAAGGTTGAAAGCTGTTTGGATCGCTTTCGGCTTGATTGTGACAGCTGAAGCAGCTGCTACCTTGTTGGTAGGTTTCCATTGTCGCGTTGAACGCAAACAACGATCCGCGCAAATCTGAAGCCGTAAAGGCATCGGTGTCTGGGATCGGTGCCTCAGCCGTTTCTGTTGGTGGGCTTGTCCAAATACCACCTGTTTGTAGATAGTTGGCCCGCACATCACCGTTTGACAATTGTGAGCGGATGAACGCGTTGATCGACAACAAGTCGGTGTTGTTAGACAAAACGGCAGCAGATTGGTTGTTCTGCAAGCTGCCCCAAGGGTATTTACGATAGGTGTTGGACGCGACGATCCCGCCTTCACAGGCTAACTTAACGCCATCGACAGTGTTGGCTTTAATAGCACCAGTCTTTATTTCAGCCATACATTCGACGTTGCCAGTGGCGGCACCGCCTGTTTCCATAAACAGGAATAATCCAGTTGAGTCGTAGGCTTGAAGAGCCGGATCTCCAAGTATGTTGGTGTAATAATAATCGGCATCGGGTGCGTTCAGGATGTGTTCAAACGTGCTCCAGACAAATTCTGGATGGTTTTTAACCGTGCCGACAATATGCATACCGACCAGCGCCAATTCGATCGTTTCGACCGAGCTTTTGGTCCAGACGGTGTTGTCGGGGTTAGCATTATAGGTTGGGACTTGCGCGGAAATGGTTACAAATTGTGTGGCATCTGGAACGGTTGAGGCATCAACCCACGATGTTTTGAACTCCATCGCCAGTGTTTCTGGGGCCACGAGCGTTGTACTTGGGAATGCCGTGTTCAGATAGTTCTCCAGATCAGTCATATCACTGGCGGTGTTTGGGAATTTAGTCTGGGTTAGTTTTTCGTCCTTCTGTCCTGTCAGGAAATAGCCGTAGTTTTCATTCACGTGTACGCCGTAATAGACCAGTGCACCTGCTTGGGACATCAGTGCGCCGCCGCCGCCTGCTTGACCAACTTCACCGATATCGTCGACCTTTTCAGACCGAAGAGCAAATTGAAGGTCTGCACCTGTATCGTTCTCTTGTAAAATGCGTTTGCCAGAAATTGCTGGAAGGACGTTGAACAACGCTGGACTGTCTAAAACAAGCCCGTCTGCGTCTGGCGAGGACAGCCAAAGGAACATCTGCGCGCCCCATTTGTAAAAATCGCACGCTGTATTGTCGGTTGGAAAACCGACGCTGTCAGCGGCGGTGACAACACCATCTGTGCTGGGACTGCCAGATTTGAACCAGGCGTCAAAATCCACACCATCTACGATACAACTTTGCTCGACGTCTGTGGGGAGTGCCATCTGTGCGTGGGCCGGAAGGGCGAGCGCCGCGAACAGCGCGGCTGTACTTACGCGTGTTAACATCATGTTGAAATTCCTTATTTGAGTTGGATATTGAGTATGAAATTTTTGAATCTAAATCGGATCAGGTGTGCAGTAAAGTCGGTCCAAGTGGTGTCGAAATTGACATTGGGTTTGGTTAAATGATTCGTACTGTTACGTATGTTCTGTGTGGTTCTCCTTGTTAGATTAATTGTGTAGCGCCCTGCGCAAATATTAGGCGCTGGGTGGTGTATCATTGAACCCTAAGTACCGCCAAAGCAGTGCGCGCCGTCCGGCAGACAGGTCACGTGTCACCGGCATATAAAGGGGGGATTCAAATTGACTAAGGTCCGTAAGCCCAACAATGCTATTGGCGTGTGCTTTGACTGCGTCCTGCGACCCAAGGCTGAAGACACCGCACGACATCCCACGATAGACCAGATCAAAGGGGCGCAGGACGTTGTTGTAGACATAATCCCACGTCACATCAGCGTCTGCGACAGCGTTTATATCTGCATCGGTTGGCATGACGCGGATCGCTGCATAGCCTGTGGTTGGTGCAGGGAATTGGGCAAGTGTTACGGGAACGTCTACGCCAGTAAAGGCCTGAAGCAGGACGATACAATTCCCCTCATCGTGCCCGTCGAAAGTGACCGTCGCTTGGCCGTTGGTGACTGGATAGCTGTTTCCAGAAGTCTCTGTTGTACCGCCGGTGAGAACGATAACCTTATCGGTTGAATTGGTAACTATGTTTGCAAAAACTTTTGCGTCGGCAGGGACGGTTCCAGTGCTGGCGCGCACATCGACGATGAACTGACCGGGATTTCCCATGTCCACATAGGCAGAGCGTTGATCCACCTCTGCGGTTAGTGCGACCTCTTCTAGCGGCGTGACAGTATTGGCCGGCGATGACAGTCCCAAAGTGCCATCCGATACGTCACTTGCACTGACAGTTCCAAGAGGCACATCAATGATACCGCCGCTGGCAAAATAGGCGGATTTGCCAAAGTCGATTTCTGCCAATGCATTGATGGTTTGTGTGCTGCCATCGGTGGTTAGGGTCAAAGCCAAAGGGCCGATGCCAGCTATTGTTTCATTTTGTGCGCCCTCGACAGGAATTGTGTTCATCAAATCCAGCGAAATAACGCCTTGGGCAGAATTCACGTATGCTTCAGCCCCGCCAAGTGTTGCTGCCGTTTGGTTTGGTGCTGGGCCAGCCGCTAGGATGCGGCCTGATGGAACTGTTTGCAGATCACCTTTTTGCCAAAGGCCAATTGCGCCGCACATTGTGCTGACGGCTGGATTGAACGCAGCCGCGATATTGCCGGGATTAACGGGCGAGACAGCCGCCCATTTTGCAGCAATCTTGCCATAAACCTCCTGTGCCGTTTGCGTTTGCCAGCCACCGTCCACGTAGTTGGTGAAGTATAGCGTCGAAAAGCTACTGACCCGTATCATCAAACCTTGCACGTCTTCACCGTCCATCATCGCCTTAAGGCTGGTAAGGAAAGTGACTTATCCAATCTGGCCCACGTTAAATCAGCTTTTGCAATACAGGTCTGCCAGACCACACCCATACCACCCGCGATCTGCATACTTGACCCAACATTGCGGGAAAAGAATGGCCGCCGTGATGTCATCCGCGCGGTTGCCGGGCCAGAAAAGCCAATGCCATTGTCTGATTGCAGCATAATATTGCGTAGAAAAATTTGGCTGGTGATGGGGGAATAAGGGTCCACATCTACCAGTTTCGGCACGCTGCCAGTGAATTTGAGGTTGGCCCCGTTCAACCCATCATTTTGCTCAGTTTGATTGTATCCTGTGACAATATTTTTAACGCTGGCGTCAAAATTGGCATGCATCTGTCCGAAAACGCCCCAATCGCCATTCGTCGTTCCCTGATCGTTAAGCGCGATAAGCCAGTCGTCGAACGTATCGTATTGCACACCCTGCGGTAGATGTACGTCAATCGGCCCTTTGTCGTACCCAAACTTAAACTTGTTGTTGTTCGTGGCGACATTCCAACTGGTGGTGCCGTTCAGGATAATACGTGGGAATGACAGAACGCTCATAAAAAATGTCCTTTGGTTTTAAAGTCGTAAAAAAATATGTCGTCTAATAAGGTATCGTAACACAACTTTACATAGAAGTTGACACATTATTCCATGCAATGGATAGTGATCTGATTATTTTAGTATTCGATTATAAAGCGAGTTTTAGCCATGTATTATGATGCGCTTTTGCGGGTTTGTGTGTTGTCCGCCAGCTTGACTGTGTCTTTCGCAAGTGGGCTTGTTGCCCAAACTGGTTCCACGGATTGCAATGCCCAAGATCACGCCGCGATGAACGGGTGGTTCCCACATACGCAAACCCCTGCGCCAACGGCTAAACTTACCTCAGATAGCAATTGTGCGTTTCACGTGTCGTCTACGCAAATGTTTTTGTGGCTGACGCAAACTGATCCCGCGACCGGCCAAATGCGGCTTTTAGGTATGCATACGATTGACGAATTGTTTGCCCCGGATGGCCAGGCAAAAATCGCGCGATCTAAGGCTCCGATACAGTTGCGCCCACGTGTGTCCAAATCCAACGAGGCTGATTTGGCTGCATTCCACCAAGCGGGTAGCAACGGGGTTCTAGTCGATCACAACGGACGTGTCATTTATTACGAACAGTTGTTTAACCCGCCTTACGTTGATTTTGTCCGTTCAAAGTTTTTCTCAAATGGTGGGTTTGATCCAGCATTGATGGCTGCGGCCACTGGAATAGATGATTTTTTTCCCACTGGTTTGATGGAGATTAAAACGTCTTGGATGGTGGTTGATGGTGACGACGTGGGGAATTTCCTGACAGTCCCTGCAGAGATTTTTCTGCTAAAAAACGAAAACGGTGAAATCGTTGTCTCAACTGAAACGCAACCTGCTACAGTTGCTTTGGTTGGTTTGCATTTGGCGGGCAGGGTGGATGATCATCCTGAAATGATATGGGCCACGTTTGAACACATAGGCAATGCGCCAAACCTTCCTGCAGATGTTGCACATGACGGCCCACAAGCGGTTAGCGCCGACAGCTTCACCTTTTATTCTGGCGGAACCGCTGCGGCTGTTGGCAACAATGACGCGGCAGGATCACTGACATTGGATGAAACGACGCAAGTGTTAGACCCGATCACACAGGTCTTTCGCCAGTTCACCTATGGAACACCCAATGAGGCTATTGATGGTGCCTTGAATGTGGCCAACATTGAAGCGATCAATGCGTTTTACCAAACGAACTTTACGCCCGCAGGTGACCCAGCGCAGCACTATTTTGAGGTAGGTGCCTCTTGGATGCTGCCCAATACGTTGCAGCCGGATATGACACCGATGGCGGAATTACGTGGGTCTACGATGCTGTCAAATTCCACGATGGAAACCTTCACGCAGAATGATCGCAATGTTTCAGTTGCCACAACAGTTTGCCGCAATTTGAAAAGGTAAATGGGCAATTGGTGGAATTGCCGGGCACGAATTTCAATATATCGCATGCCCTAACCCAAGAATATTTTCGAACCCTTGCCACCCAACAAGGCATGTTGATCAAGGCGCTGCGCTAAATGGTGGCGCTTCGCTTAACGCTTGCCATCTTGCTGCTTTGTGCTTTGGTTCTGGTCCCCTTCTTGATTTGGGGCGAGGCGATGGAGCATTGGATTGTGGCACGCACCAACGCACCGCTTGCCAAACCTGCAATAGCGGCATTGATCGTTGGGCTGTTGTCAGCTGATGTCGTTTTGCCGTTGCCGTCCAGTTTGGTGGCGGTCTGGGGCGGCGCAAAGCTTGGCATCGTTTGGGGTGCAACTGCAATTTTTGTTGGCCTGATGATTGGCAATCTGATTGGGTTCTGGACAGGTCGGCGTTTTGGTGTGCCTGTGGCGAAACGTGTGATGGGTGGGCAGGCGCAATTGCCTGACAGGATTGGCGTTGCGATGCTTTGCCTGTCGCGTCCCGTTCCAGTTTTAAGCGAATCCGCAACTGTCATTGCAGGAGCTGGAGATATGTCGTTCAAGCAGTTTCTTTTTGCGACGGGCCTGTCGAACGCTGGAATTGCAATTGTTTATGGCGTGCTTGGGGCCTTGGCTACCGAAGTCGGCAGTTTTTTGTTCGTATTTGCAGCGGCAATTGCTGTGCCCGCGATCGGTTATTTAGTCTACCTCGCAGGCACGTCGTTTTTGTCTTCTTGAACCGAATTGGATCACTGAAAAGGCGCGCAATCGGCTAGGGGATTGACTGTACATGTTTTTGCAACCAAATTCTATGCCGAGGCTGGTT
>Ga0307996_1000340_pt1 | contig 12411 bp, 29 predicted proteins | sample Davwhametageno35_FD_203143 | JGI IMG/M metagenome (GOLD analysis project Ga0307996, IMG submission 203143) | Marine microbial communities from Davis Island wharf, Antarctic Ocean - #35 | ecosystem: Environmental > Aquatic > Marine > Unclassified | place: Antarctic Ocean: Davis Island wharf...
TTCAAAGTTCACCGAAAAGTTCACATGATTTGCCATTATAATTTCCCTTCTTCTCTCATTTTGTTTCTGATTTTAGTTGCCGAAATATCATGAACCTCTTTCCCAAGGTCATGTTCTGTGAATGTATATCCTACACCACGTCCATAGCTAATATCGACGATGTTAGGAACCTCAAGAATAAGATATTCATATCCATTTCTAAATCCATGCTCAGCTAATCCTTTTTCGATGTTAGCAATGACGTCAATCATCCCAAATGGGTTGTCATCTTGTTCAGCAGTACGCCCAGCGCCAGCATCACCATCGAAGTTAAATACGTCACGTACCATGATAACAACTTGACCAGTGATAGCGTGAGCCTTCTTAAATAGCTCTGTGTGACCATCATGCCAAGGTTGCCAACGTCCTAGCATTTGTACTGTAGGTTTCTTGTAATCAAACATTAAGCTCTAAGCTCCTTTGTTTTGAAGAAACCCTCAAACTCTGAACATTCAGACATCAGTTTTCTTGCGTAGTGCGCCGTATAGTTATTACTCAACTTAAAAGATTCCCCCACTGTTTCAATTTCTGAGTGCCAACGCATACGCTCAAAAATTGATTTAGCAGAGTAGCTATTTTTTCCAGTATCTTTAACTTGCGTTGCGAACTTTTTGAATGCTTCAAACACATGTGGGTTTTCACCATCAAATCTTTCGAAGTTTTGTTTAATTACGTCAACCATTACAGTTCTCCTTCCCATTTTTTCCATCGTTAATTGCCACATACCGTTGCACTACTCTATGCAAGACATCTGGAGTATTAGTAAACCATTTTTCTACATGATAGTCCAATTTCTCAGGTGGTTCAAAAATATTATTCGTGTCTTCAAATCTACCTCGTGAAATAGTGTCCATCCAGACTGTAAAGTCTGCGCTAAACTCTTGGCGTGTATGTTCTGTGGGGCATACAAAGTCGGCAACAGCAACCTTACCAGCAGCGATTACACCATCAGAAAGCATCTTCATTCTAAACGCTTGGCGTTTTCTTCCCTCTGGTGTGAAGTCCCAATCGTCATAGCGTTCGCGTACTGCATCGGCATTTAGCCACACACCGCCTAAGAGGCTTGCTAGGGGCTTGGCTAGGGTACTCTTGCCACTCCCTGGCAGACCCATAATAAGTATCTTCATTCGTCCTCTCCGTCGCTGTCACCACTCAAATCAATATCTGAAATGGTGATGAGAATTGAAAGTGTAGTAACAAGGAAGTATAGGGCAGAGAAACCTGCAATAAACTCCCATCCTACTGTGTAGAACATGTAAACAGAAAGTAATTGTGTTGCGTTATGCAAAAGCTTCCAACTGTATGGAATTTCTGTAGCATAAGCCAACTCAACATCCCAATTAGGACTTAACACTAAGACACACACCTTTATGAATTGAAATAGTGCATATGACATCACTGCCAAATTTAAGTAGAGGAATGTTGTATCACCAGTATTTTGAAAAGCTATGGTTCCAATTAAATGAGAGGCGATAAAGGCTAAAGTGTACTTCATTATTATATTCCACGAATTAAAGTTAAGGGGTCGATCCAAATTAGAAGTAGCCCTAAGGCTACCCCCATTAATATTACATCTGTTACCTTAAGATGCATCAGCCATTTCCAGTGCCAAGTCAAGAGCTTTAACTTTGCGGTTTGCGTTATTGCCAAACCAAGCAGAAGTCATGCGAGTATCAGCAGAACGTCCTAGCTCGTGATCAGCCATGTATGTCACTGCATTATAAGCATTCCACCATGTACCTGGACGGAAGTTGTCTCCCGGTTGATTTTCAGTAACTTCCATTGCTCGACGTGCGGTAGTTGAAAGTGTTTGATCTTCGCGAGTAGACTCTCCAAAGATTTTGCCAAAGAACTTCTCAAGAGTTTCACGCTTGTAGTTGCGTGAGCCAAGGAATTCGGCGGCTTCTTTGAATTGCTCTACTTTGTTGTGAGAAACACCAAGGATTTCTTTAACACTTTCTGGATTAAACACTGAACGGTGGTTAACACGAACAGATGGTTGACCTACTTCATTGAGTGCTACGGCCAAAGTGTTATTGCAAACAACACGTTCCATTACAAACTTGATGTCGATTGCTTTGCCATATTGGTGTGGGTTTGAAAATAGCAAGTAACCTTTTACTTCATCTCCGCCAAAGAGTGAGAAACCATCACGCACATCAGCCATAGCCCATACGATCTGTCCACCTTTAAGAGAACCCGCAGTATCCATAGCCATGTCACCATTCGATACAAACTCTGTAAAGAAGTCAAAAGCTTCTGAGTTTTGCACAGGGTTCCAATTCTTGCCAACTTGCGTCAGAACCTTACCGTCAGTTTCACGTACTAGTGCTTGTTGACCAGTGGCAATGTTGTCACCTTTGAAGCGGAAGTAGGTGTCAACCTTCTCTACACCCCAATTGAGATTAGCGGCTTCCATCATCTCTTGTGGAGACATGTCATCACCGACTGGTGTTCCCAGACCGTGCCAAGGAAGACCGTTGCTTGCGCGATATGCCATTTGAGCTTCGCCATTAATCATTTCAAGTTCGTGTGCCATGTTGTAAACCCTTTCAAGGTTTGGAAGTTTGTTTTGATTACATATATTATTGTAACACAGTTTTAGGCATTGTCAACTGTATAATGCTGAGATTGAGAAATAATATCTTCGAACATGATTTTAGCGCACATGTCTGTCTCAAAGTCTTCTTCAGTTGCAAAGTCCATTGTAGAAGAGAAATACAATTCTGAATTATCAACACCGTATTGATTAACCAAATGAACACCATCTTCTACAGTGTCGGCTCTTTTCATGATTTCGCCTTCATTGGCTTCGATTGTGAAGATAAGACCGCCTTCGTCTGCTGAAACATAATTAATCATTGTTTTCTCTTTCTCTTGATTCTCTTTACTATTACTTTATAGAATCAAAACAAACCCTTGTCAACACTTTTAATGATATAATTCACTTGGTGTGTGCATGACATCTATCATCTCCCAAGCATAACTACCAAAACCAGACTTGCATATCTCTGGAATGGTAACGAACTGTTCTTTGGAGTCGCCATCGATCTCTGCCACGAAACAATGTTCCAAATGGCGTTTAATGTGTCTGTACATGTAAGACGTGGCTTCTTCCCTAGTATTCCAACAAGTTGCTCTAGTGATGAATAAAAAATTGTGAGACGAGAACAACATTCCCATCCCACCCATTTCTTCATCTTTTTTCGTACCCAGAAAAATTCCTTCGTCTGGGTCGATGATGATGTAACGCATTACATTCCTTTCTTAGCTTTCCACTTAGCGATGATGTCGATAGACCACTGTGGATTTTTACCTTCTACGATTGCGTGAGGTGTCAAACCTTCGGCACGTTTGGCGGCATATTCTTCTACCGTCCAGTTTTTCTTCAACTCTTTAACAAACTTTGCTTTTGTGAAAGGAGTGCCGCTATACTTAAAACGAGATAGGAACAAGTCAATGCCACGTCCAATATTCGAAGGGTGAATACCTGGCTTATCTTCATAAGTTGGTTGACCCTCGTAAGAGCCAGTAAACATCAAGTAGCCACCGTGGTAGCTAAGGTTCTCATTGGTAAAAGCAGTCATGATATTCTCTCTTTCGTTTTGATTACATATTACTTATAGAATCAAAACAAACCCATGTCAACCCTCATTACGAAAAATGTTTATCTAACATATCAAGAACATCTTCGTACTTAGCCATTTCCAAAATTTCCATCTCCATGGCTTCAAATACATCAGGGTGTTCACCGATCCCTGCTGGGTTTGCCAGATATACTTCTACGTTCATTTTGTGTTTATCGATGTGTCCTTGTGCGTGTGAACGCATAGCGTCTAGCATTTTCTGTCTCATAATTATCTCCTACGTTTTGTAAATTTCTTTATATTTCTTACGTACATCTAAAAAGTGTTGTAAATAATCAAATGTATTTATCTTGAAAACCTGTGGCTCATTATGGTCTACAGTGATTAGAATTACGCCTTGTTTGATAGGTATGCCTGTTCTCTCATAGAAAGCGGCGGCATAGAAAGCGGCTTGAATGAAGTAGCTTGTAATCCATTCTTCTTTCTTTGGTTTGCGAGATGTCTTAAAATCAATAATGGACAACTGCCCATCGAACTCTGCAATACAGTCAACCTGTCCAGCAGTCTTCAAACGATCACTATACAAGAATACCTCTTGCATCCAGATGTTATCCAGACGCTTATCCATAATTTTCTTAATGTCTTCGAATGAGAATAGGTTGGTTGGCATAGCGCCTTCCTTCCAATCTGGATCGTTGTTGAGATAGTCCTCAGCCAATTTGTGGACTGCTGTACCTCTTACTGATGCCTGTCTGGATATCTTGTTGGCTTCTTCTTCGCCAACTTTCTTACGCCATTCCAGTATACCTTGTTTGCTAAGAATACCTAAAACTGTAGTAATTGATGGGTATGCGTTACCTTCGGGCGTAAAATACTTACGTCCTTTGTCAGTAGTTTTTCTAGTCAACGTAGGTAACACTACGTCGTGCTTCACATGATTAAACATAATATAACTTTCTATTGATTCTGTATTATAACACAGAAAAAACTATTTATCCACCTAAAAATACTTTTGCTGATCCACTTGTGATCTCTGCACTGCAATCATACACATCACCTTTGCGACCCGCACCTTTAGTTTCTATGAAAACCTTTCCACTACCAACAGTTAATCCTGGCGTGTGCAAGTCACAAGTACCACCTTCTGGGTGGCCAGTAACGGCATCATCCTTTCGAACGATGCCGATACCTTGTGCGAAAACCTTGCCGCTACATACATTTGTTGAGGTGATGATGGGTGCAACATCACAAAACGAACTGTCGTTTGTGTTTGCATCTCCTGTTGCTACATGAACTGTATTCACAGTTTCTGTTGCATCTCCTCTAGCGGCTTCTGGCATTATGCGGCTTCCAATACTCTTTCTTTAGCGATGATATATTCTCTAACCAAGCCAGAGCGAACAATGTCATCCACTGTAAACTTAACTGTCTTGAATGATGGAATATTATTTAGGACATTAATGAAATCACCCAAGCCAGAAATGTCTGCCCTGTTACGGTTTGTCGCTAGGTCATCTTGTGCTGTGTCCCCACAGAAGATAATCCTTGACGATTCCCCAACACGTGTAATGATTGTGTCTAGTTCGTGATATGTCATAGACTGACACTCATCAACTAAGATGATTGCGTTGTCAAAAGTCAACCCACGAACAAATGAAGATGTCATGAACTCAATCATGCCTTTTTGCTTCATAATTTGATAGGCATCTTTTCGTCCAAATAGATCATTTGTGATGTCTGAATATGGCGCTTCAAACACAGCCGCTTTTTCTGCTTGAGAACCAGGCATAAATCCCTGTTCCCTTGTTTGGACTGCCGATCTAATGATAACAATCTTTTCGTATTGATGTTTTGTCATGACGTCTGACATAGCTAGATATAGACCACACATTGTCTTACCTGTACCTGCTGTGCCTATTGCGGCGAGATTTTGTCCTTGTTTGTAAGATTCGAATAAGTCAGATTGGGAGACTGTTAGTGGTGTAATTTGTCGCATTGCAAATTTTTGATTTAAAATGCCAACTAAATGATCACTATCTCTTTCTTGTCTACGTTTTTCTTTGCGGGATAATCTGCGCTGTTTGCTCATGAAACCTCCTTGTGATAACTCAAGATTAGGAATTTACCATGTGTTGATGTTATCTTTTTTATGATGATGCTTTACATTTCTTAGTACATCACGAAATCCGTCATCTGGCTTCTTACGACCAAGACGGTACGGGTCAACGAACCCTGGGAACTTTGTAAAGATTTGTTTGATTTTAGGATTAGTATCTAGGTAATGCTCTAAGTCTGCCCAAGGCATACTTTCTTCAAACTGTTCATGTGTTTCTTTGTTTTCAAAACTATAGGTAGGCATTAATGCTCCTTACTTTTCCATACTTATATTTATACGATTGAATCATACAAATCACGCCAATTTGAAATATTTGTTACTTTTGGGTGATAAAAATTCTTGCTGTGGTTAGATAATAATAGATATGCATCTAAACCCATCTCTGCACCAAGTACACTGTTTTCTGGTTTATCTTCTACCCAAATGCAACCACTATCACGATATGGCTCAAGAGCATCATGTTTATCAGCACCACAGGGTAAGCAGATCAACTCTTCGAAAATCTTTCGACCAAACACGGCTTCGAGGTTTTTCTTTCGTAGCTTACCTGCATAGATGTCATCTGACAAAGATGTGATAACATGGAATACATATCCATGATCTTGGTTTAGTTTACGAACATACTTAACAGCATCACGGAATGGTGTTAGCCATCCAATAGCCGCTGACTGGTTGAAATACTCAATTAGTCCATGTGCCTTGTCTGGTGTGATGCCAAACGTAGCACCCATGCAGTACGTCGAGGTGGTTGGGTCTACAGGCTTATATCCCTGTGTCTCCATCCATCTAAAGAAGCTATATGTCCATTCGAGTAGCACACCGTCGCAGTCTACCATTATTACTTTTTCATTCATCATCATAATATATTTCTTTCTTTCTCTAGTCTTCTTTTTTATCAGATAGATTCAATTGTTTTTCTTCACGTTTCATTTTCTTTCGGTCACGACGTTGTTTCATGCGGTATTCTTTATCATCAACCGCATCGTCACCTGTTCCCCATTCTGCATCATAATCTTCACGGAACTTTTTAAATGTTTTAGCCATAGTAGTCTCTTACTCTTCTATTAATTGTGGAAATGCTTCCATTAATGTTTTCTTGGTAAGCCCTTTAACAGGCTTTTGCGATATCATGTGGTTTGCCAATAAATCAGCATCATCATTGTCAACGTCTTCCAAAAGGCTAATGAACAGTTGTTCACGCTTAGTTTGTTTCAAGTTATCATAACCACCACCCTCAACAAAAATTCTTAGTCTACGGGCTTCGCTATACAACAAAGCTTTTGCTTCATCTTCATACTCGTTATATTTCCAAGGTGGGGCTGTGTCTGGTATCAAAAACTTTACCCCTACATCATATATATTCTTTAGCACAACTCGCAAAGGTTGACTGTCGTTTTCACGCAACCAAGCAATCTTTTCTTCCTTAGATTTGATTGTTGATAAGTTGTTCACGATTTCTGAAATAGATCGTCTTACTGCCATTTTAAAAGTCCTGTATATCTGAAATTAAGTTTTTTAGTTTCTTGGTGACAAAGAAGCTAAACAATTGTGATCGTCCAACGACTTCCTCTTGTGTATATTCAGCCATGATCATATCTTTGTAGTTCTGAGGTACTTCATTCAAGTCAATCATCTTTTTGTTGCGATTGTATCTTGCGATAGTTTCCTCATCCATATTCTCACTAGTGCCTTTATACAAAGCCATACGCTTCTGTGTCATAGGCTTCTGTCGCTCTCCAACAGCCAAACAATTGTCAGGTGATAGGATATTTGGTACACCATCACCACTGTCGCCCTTGATGATATGCTCTTCAAGGAACTGTACAGGGTTGGTGTCACTCAACCAACGCTTACGGATGGGATCATATTGATCAACATTAGCATAAGTCTGTAGTTGAATGAAGTCTTTATCAGCAGACAGTACAAGGTACTTTTCTGCGCCTGTGTTCATCTCTGTACCTTCATTATGAATAATAGTGCCGATGATGTCATCTGCCTCACAGTGATCAATATGGATTACCTTATACGGAAAGTATTCTCGCATCTCATTACGGATAATGTCCATGATATTGAAAACACTATTCCAATCAAGATCAGACTTATCTCGTGTCTTTTTGCGATTTGCTTTATAGTACGGATACGCTTGACGTCTCCATGTATTTTTACCATCAGCACAAATGATTATCTCACCATATTCGTTGTGAAATTTCTTTCGGTTCATTCGTACTGAGTTCAAGAACATGTGACGAATGACGTTTTCATCAATGTCGATGTTCGTGTGGTTACCTACTGCTTGAAAAAGCGAAGCAAGGATAACCTGATTGAAGTCCATTAGTATTGCCATTATATTTCTCTTTTGTTTGATTGTAGACCATTCTAGTCTATATCTTCTTCATTGTCAAGTATTTTATCTACCTCATCGTGATATTCTTCCAAATCTATAGCATCATTTGCAAAATCTTGTAGTGGATGGTGCAAATCTTGGCTTAGTAGGTGCAATGATTTGATTGCTTCCAAAACAAGAACTATAGAAGCTAAGTATTCTGATGGTTCGTCACCAAAATCACAACCACTTCTGACAAGTTCTGTCAATGCATTTTGCCATATCAGTTCTGAAACTTGGTCTGACAAACTATATCTGAAGTCTGTTACTTGACCAGCAAGTTCATCTTCATTTTGGGGTGGCGTCCCAAGCCTTTTTTGCTTGGGAAACTCTATAATATCAGCCATTAGCCCTCAGTTCCAACAACAACTTTGTCCAATTGCTTTTAAAAATTTCAATGTTGTGTGGATACAATTGCGACTTTTGGTTATTAGTCATTCTGCTGATGAATGTTGAATCATCCTTTTGAATGTCAAGAACTTGCTTGGCATATGCATACGCAATATTAGCATGATCAGTTTTATCTTCGTTATAATTGTACATGATTGTAGAATTAGCGGCTGTCTCACTCAAAGCACCAAGATTGGGATGCACACAAAGAACGCCAGAACGGATAGCTTCGATCAACGCAATACAAGATGTTTCTTGCCAAATGTTTGGATACAAGAAAACATGGCTGTCTAGTAATGCCTTGAGAACTACGCTATTGGGCTGTGCGCCATGATACGTAATATTAGGGTGATCTGTCAAATTCATAAACAATTCACGATACGGTTCGTCTCTTTGTTCCCATCCATAGATAGAAAAAGAAGAGAAAACGTCTAGGTGGATATTATCATGTACCTTAGTCAGCGCATCAAACACTGGATAGAGCAATTCTAAGCCTCTGTGAGGCGTTGTGTGGTAAATAAACCGAATTTGTTCGGTAGGTTTGTCACGTGCCTCGTAGGTCGTCTCTACGGCGTTCTGAATGACTGAACACTTAGAATGTGGAATACCATACATCGCATTGTATTGATCACGTTGCCACTGAGAAACAAAAACGAAATGATCGAATTGCTTCCACTTTTCATTGCGCAAAACCGAATTTTCTGGGTCTTGTGCCAGATCGTGGCAGTATAGAATATTCTTTTTGACGTCTGTTGGGACATGCCTCGGTCTTGAGAAGTGGATAGCCACATCACCCAACAGATCAAAGTCCACGTTGTGCAGTAGGCGCTTACGCATCATTTCTGTGCCACCGTTAGCGTTCTTGGATTGTTCGCTCTCGACAATATGTCCTTTGTGAATCATGCTCATTGTTATTTCTCCGAATTATAAAAGTTTAAAATCTGTTACAGAATCCCAACGAAATGAACGCCACCCAGGGGCATTCACGTCATACACCACGCAAACTTCTTCGTTCACGGCGCGAACTTTTTTCTGTGTAATGGGTTCGTCTTTGGAAGGTTGTGGTAATACGCTTGCCATGAGTGTGCATTGCATCACTCGAACATCACCATTTTTCTTGGTGAAAGTTATCTCACAAGTTTGTTCTTTTAAGTTGGCAATAACGCCATCTTTGTATGCTTGTTCAACAGTTTCCATAATATATCTTTCTTATTTGTTCACTTACTACTTAGGCACAAACTCAACTAAGCCCAAATCTTTACTTAAGACTTTAAACACCACATCTGATGTGTGTTGAAGTGGGTCTAATCTTATGTTGGCAATAAAACGATCTACATAGTGTAGTTCTTTATCATGCTGTGCCGCAATTCCCAATCCTTCAAAAAATGTTTCTACGTCGTATGGATTCTCATAGAATAACGATTGAGAAGCCTTTGCCTTCGGTTTGGCATTACGCCCCTTCTTTGACTCTGACATTTAATTCCTCTTCGTATATTTTACCAAGTACGGTATACAAGTTTTCAACGGTTCCGTTGTTATGTATTCTATGCGTCCTCACATCAAACTTATACTCTTGCATGTATTTAGTGTCAAGTTCAGTTCTGTGTGAATTTACATGTTCACCTACAATTCTACCATTAAAGTATCTACGACTGTCTTTGGAGTAATCACATCCATCACGCACAAGCTGAACAAGAACAAAATTATCAGCACCAATTTTATTTATGATGGGGAATAGCTCATCAGAGAAACCACCATCAGATATAACATAATCCTTATTGGGTTCTATCTCTTCTGCCACCATTTTACCAAAATAGTCCAACCCATGTTTTGGTTTGATAATATTTTCAGACACATGGATCATAGCTTCACGTCGAGAGAAACCACCAAGATGCATTGTTGATATTTCTTTTACTTCACGGTTGTCATAATCTTCCATGAACCACTTTTCAGTCACACCAAAATAGCTAAAGGTTTGCTTAAATAGTTGGTGTTTAAAAGACAAGTGTTTATATCCCTTGTCTTTGAAATAATCAGCCGCGCAGTCTTTTCCTGATGCTGGAGGTCCGTTAAACAATATAATCATACAACACCACTTTCTGTTTTAAATGCTTCTGCCCATTCACTACTCACCAAGCCAGATAAAATAAATTCACGATCTTCATCTGAAAGGTATGGCATAGCTTCGGTAATGCATATCGATCCTGTTTGGTACAAAGCCCAATCTTGTGGGTCTACTGGTATATCCCTAAAACGGACTTTCCCACTATACACACTTTTTCTTTGAATTTTCATTTCACCACGACTCCTACAATTTCTAACAGAATACACTACTCTATTAGAGATGTCAAGTCTTTTACATGGCTACGGTGAATTTTGCAGTTAATGATACCGTTGTAGTAGTCATCACGCAATAGCACGTCATGCTCAAACTGGTATTTGGCTTCAAGGTAGCCAAGTTCGCCTTTTTTCATACATAGAGTTAGAATCTCTCTATGGAAATTATCAGCACCTTTTTCTTCAAGCATAATCTGCACTGCCTCAGAAGAACCATAGTAGGTTTTCCAATCTGACTCTTTTATGACAGTACGCTTGCGCTTGTAACCCTTGAGGGGTGGTAATTTACGCACAGACCTCAGTAGTTTCTTACCAACGTATTTCTTATCATTAGATTTGTCTGTAATAAGATACACAAACCCAATGTAATCACCAATCATGTCAGACGTAAATTCTTCACCTTTGTAGTACCACATAATAAACTCCATGATGTTATGAAGTTATTTATGCGCCTTCTGCAACCCTTGGAATGCAGACTGCTTGAGTACCTTTAGGGAAAGTACCCAGAACTCCGCTAATCTCGAACCCAAGTGAGGATCGCGCTTCGAAACACTCTATCATCGTATCGTAAGTCCAATGACCCTCTACTGTAGGTTCGTGGTACTCCCCATTAAACATCAGGTTGATAAAAACGAGTGTCCACACCTCAATCAATGCGAATCTCCTCTTCATCTTCAAATGTAACCATTACTTTTAAAGTTCTATTGTCATCTTGCATAGAAAGCCATACACGCTCAACGTTATGTTTGGTGTATGACCTTCCGTTGTTATCGATGACTTCTACACGAGTTACCCCATCGAAATCAGTCATAACCTCTCCTTGTTACTTTATCTATATCATCTTCTTCCACATCAATCTCCCAATGTCGAACATATTGAAAGAAATCGCCATACTTCGTCAGTTCAATCTCTGGGTATCCTTCAGAAATTAACCAAAGGGTTAGGCTCCAAGGTTGGGGTAGTGGATTTGGCAAAGCTTTTGGAAAGCCATATCTCCAACCAGAAGGTGGATCAATCATAGTTGTTTTCATAATATATCTCCTTTAGAGCTTTCCGTCACCAAATCCACCAGAGGTATCCTCTAGTTCTTTGGCTAGTTCGTTGTACCCACCTATAAGTTTTCCATAACGGAATATTTGTGGTACAGTATTATACCCTTCAGTGAGCAAATTGTCAAGTTCATCCTTATATTTCGAGTAACCAATATCTTTGTATTCGTACTCAAGTCCCATACGTTCACATAGTTTCTTAGCCCTAAGGCAGAATGAACACGTTGCAGTTGCGTAAATATTAATCATTGTCTGACCCCATTATATAAGCACCTTCTGGCAGATGCATTGCCGCTGTCATTTCATTGAATTGCTCTGGTGACATTTCAATAAGAGAAAAGTTGTTGCCATCTTGATCCCATTGACGAATGTAAACAATATCATCGTAGATAAGGAATTGAACGTCTTCGTGGTCTCCTGTAGAATCTAGTATGGTTAGTGAGGTTTCGTCCCAATCCATTTCAATCGTAAACATGTATTATTCTCCCAATTCTTTAAGTTTGTTCCAAG
>Ga0307996_1000342_pt1 | contig 12390 bp, 12 predicted proteins | sample Davwhametageno35_FD_203143 | JGI IMG/M metagenome (GOLD analysis project Ga0307996, IMG submission 203143) | Marine microbial communities from Davis Island wharf, Antarctic Ocean - #35 | ecosystem: Environmental > Aquatic > Marine > Unclassified | place: Antarctic Ocean: Davis Island wharf...
GACAGCATGCGGCAGGAACGTGTGCGCTCTGCCTCGATTGACGACAAGCTACAGGATTTGATTTCCAAGTCGGACGTGATCGTTCAATTGCTCACGGGTCAGCTTGAGATGCTTGAGGATCAAAAGGCGAAGGTCGAAAGCAACCTGACCGAAACGCTGGATGAACGCGAAGCCGTGGTGCAGGAATTGTCGGCGTTGCAGGCTAATATCCAAGCGATGGACCCTAAGATTATCACTGTTGAGAACAAGATCGCAACGGAACAAGACGCCGCAAAACGGACCAAGCTGGAAACCGAATTGGCTGGGCTGAACTCTGAGTACAACTCGATGGTTCAGGACGAACAGGTTAAGCTGGCGAATTCCCAAACGTTGGAACGTTACATCGAAAAAGGTAAGACGTGGGTGGACTCACTCCAGAACCAAGCGGCCACGCAAATGGTGCTGATCAACAAGCTGCAAACCGACACCAAGCAGCGTGTGGTCCTGTATGACGCGCTGACCAAATCGTTGAAAACCGCGCAGCAACAAGACGTCGCGCACCGCATCAACGAGATCGGCGTGCAAACGGATCAAGAGGCGCAATCAGCCATGGCTGGCATCGGTGCCGCGACCAACAAACGTATGGCTGAGATGATGGAAAAACACGAAGACCACATGGTCTTTGCCCGTGACGTGTTGGAGCAAAAGGCAAAAGCAGACGAGCGCTTTGCCCGTCGTTTCCAGAAGATCATCGAGAAGCATGATAGCAATCAGTACGGCGGATGAATTTTCGTAAACAGTTGACGCTTTCATGGGGGATCGGAATCCCATTTTGCTTTCTTGCTATGGTTTTGTTGGTGTTGTCCAATCCAAGCAATGGTGATGTGCACAATGTCGAGACCAACAAAGTGCTTTTTGGCATGGGCGAAATTTGTTTAGGGATAGGTTCGCCATTCATCCTTTTTGGAGGGATTATGCGACCTCTTCACAGATGGTTTTGGATTGAGGGAAACCTTTGTAATGACCCTAAGGCTTTTAAAGTATATTTGGGTTATGGGCAGGCAATTTTTTGGCGCCGCTGGTTGCATGTTGACGCGCTTGGTAACGATTTGGATTTGGAAGAAAAGCTGTGACAGCAAAAACGGAAACCTCAGGCCTAACCGACCTCTTCGCCTCGCGCCGCTATTTCCGCAAGTTCGAGGGGATCATGGCCCACATGGCCCGCGTCGCTGGCGTGATGGAGGCCGAGGGCCAGTTGCGCCGTGACGAGGTCAATATCCTGACCCGTTATGCCTCGGCCTTAACCTACACCTTCCGTGCCCTCAGCTACAAATACTTGCTGGTGGGCCGCGACACAGGCCGCTTCTTTGGCAATCTCGATATAGACACGCGTTATAGTGGCTTCCCTGCGGCGGAAGAGGTCATAACGATGGCCAGCGACGCCCAACAAGCGCGCAGACATTTGGAACAGATGCCATCAGAGGCAGAGTTGAAATCGCAAATGGTTGGCATGATCTTGGGCGAACGCAAAGTCCCGACCAAGCTGCAATTCGCTCTGTCACAGCGTAAATATTATCAAGAGCTTGATCGGGGTGAATTGTTTTGGGCGCGCAATGATCCTGAAATAACATGGCTTGGCAATCACGGGGATCGGCGCAAGTTTTTGATCCATTGGGCGGTGTATGACAGTCGGTTCAATTTGCCGATTATCTATATGATGGAGCTTGAAGATTCAGGGAGTACCGCCTTGCCTAAGGATCAACGGCGCTGGCCCGAAGTCCAAGTGCACTTGATGGCCCAAGCCTTGGGTGAGCTGAAGTTGATGACCATTGCAAAAGGTTTTGACGAGGATTTCGACGACTTGCATCCCAAGCGGTTGCGCCGGTTCCATGTAGGGCCGATGTACTCGAATGCCTTCACCAAACAGCCGGGCCCATTGTCTGATGTTCTTGCGCAAGCGCGGGCACCGAAAGGGCAAGACTGGGCGCTGGTCTGGACCGAGGAAGAGTTGCAAAGCGAACGTGTGATCGAGGAACGCGACGGTTGGTTCTCGACCGTTGAGCGCGAGGTGTTCGCGCTTGACCCCTTTTCAGGTCGTGGTGCAGAAACGGGCGCGACCAGCATGGAACGCAGCATAATCCTGCCGCAGCGCCCCTATCAAGTGTTGGAAGAAATGCGGCCTGCTGGCTTTGCCTCGGTCCGTAAATTCGTGGTCAGTCCGCAGGGGCGTGTGTTGCGATATTGAGTGTTATGCGGATGACAGGGGCCCTTCGGGGAAAGTTTATTTGGCAAAATGAACATGGGTAGTTTTAGAACGCTGAAGATTAAGGATGTGAAATGAGCCAAACGTCAGATCAGATGGAATTGCGCGAAGGCGACATTACCAAACATTACGCAATGGCGCTTGCCATGTTGCAAGGCTTTGATCATGCGCCGCGCATTGGCAAAGCTGCTGTGGAAGAGGCCGTCGAGAAATCGGCTGGCTTAGGGACGCGTCGTCGGTTTCGCTCCACCACACCGGGTTTGGTGACACGTCGCACGGCGGTGTCTGGATCGGTTCAATTGATGGCGCGGATCGAGGGTGCGGATGATGACGATGCCTTGATCTCGCCCGTTCAAGCGACCGTAATGAACGCGCTGCGCCGTGCTGTGTCTATCGCGCTGGTCGTGGCCGAGAATTACGCTGAGACGTCCGGCTTAGGTGATCTGAAACGCGCCAACTTGGAAAGCGCTTTAGCCGCCAATCGCAAGGCCGAGTTCTCGGAATTAATGGCTGCCGAAGCCCTGATCACGCTCTATGTCTTTGGCAATGCGACCTCGTATTTACTGTCCCCACATGCCTCGGAAACGACCGTTGAATTGGGTGATGTCGTAGAGATTCTGACCGACAATGGGCAGGCTGCATTGCACGGTGCGCTGTGGGAGTTGGACCAAGACATCGCCAAACACGCGCAAGACGATCCACGGCTCATCGCAACGATCAGCAGCTTTGCTGAGGCGTTGATGGAGAAGGTCGCGTTACGTGCGCAGACTGCCCCCCGACTGGAACCGTTCACCAATGCCAAGTGGCGCATCGAGGCGGATGATTTCGCGATTGCGGGGTTCTCGCCTGCGTCCAAGGCGAAATCCCAAACCCTCACCATGTCGTTCAAGAAACCCAACGAAGTTGTCGGCAATCACATCGCGAAATATCAAGCGATGAAGCTTAGCAAAATGCTGATGGCCTATGACTTTGAGCGCAGGCTTAACCCGTTTGCGGAGCTTGGAGGGTTCATCTTTACCTTCATGGGCGACGGCAAACCGGGGACGGGCAAGACGACGCTGATCCAGATGATGGCGGGGATGGTGCATGAATATTGTGGCATCGCGGGTTATCCGTTCCGCTATCAAAACCTAAGCACCGACAACATCGACAGCTATCAGGGCAAGTCGGGGCAGAACGCGAAGGCGTTTATCAACAACATTCTTGACCCGTCCGTGATCGGCTTTGGCACCATTGATGACATCGACCAACTGGCGGGCAAACGGGGCGACAGGCAGTCCTCGGCGGGCCAACTGGAAATCACGGCTGTGCTGATGGAAAGCTTTGCGGGGGCGGGCACGGTCATACGCGGCAATTGCACGTTTGGTATGTTCTCGAACTATCCCGAAAACGTCGACGATGCGTTGCGGCAACGGGCGGGTGCGCGGTTCTTGGTCGACGGGCCACAGACGCGCGACGACTACATCGACATCCTGTACCTGCTGATGGGCAAGAACCACGACATACCGACGGGCGCGCACGACGTGTTCTCGGCGCAAGAGATCAAGACGGCTGTGGCCGCGTCGTTCGAGGGACACGCGCGACCGCATGAAGAGGGGTTGATTGCCGTGTTCGATCAGGTGTCCGAACAGATCGGCGGCTTTGACACGATTGCGAAACTGGGGACCTATCTGAAAGGTATTCAGGAGGCGGATGATAGGTTCACGGGCCGCGCGATCAAGAACATCACCGACGCGGTAAAGGTGCGGGCGATGGATTTCGAACTGCCGGATGAATGGATGGAAGACCCGGATCTGTTCCTGTTCAAAGATTATGACACGAAGAAGGGGATGATTTCCGAACTGCGCCAACCGATCACGGTGGACATGGTCGTGCAAGAGATCAACCGCTACGCGGATTCTGAGTTCCGCTATGCGGACAAGTCGGACGAGGTGGCGATTGATAATATGGTGCGTGACTTTGGGCGGAATGAAGAGGCGAAGAAGCGGTATTTGGGAGGGGAAGGGTGAGCTTTTCTGAATTTTTAACAGCTGCGAATGAATGGATAGTTGGCCATAAAGAGCTAGTAACTCTGGTGGCCGTACCGTTATTCACGTTGATTGTAACCGCATCGATAAATCGTTCTGCAGAGAAACGTTCGAATCAAGAACGAGCTAGTGCCGAAGAGCGGGCCGTTAAAGAACGAGCGAGCCATGAAGTGCAGGCAGCTAAAGAGCGAACTGGCCTTGAAGAACGGGCTGCGAAAGAGCGCCTTCTTCAATTGGAACTTTCCCGTCGTATGAAGTTAGCGGATTTCCGGCAAAACTGGATTGATCAAATTCGCGGGGATTTTTCCGTCATTCTCGCGGCTATTCCAATGAAAAGCAGTTCATATGAAGTGACAGAAATTGAGGTTAATAAATGTATTCAGCGTGTACTTTTACGAATGAACCCCACTGAGGATCTTCCAAAGGAAATTTATGAGAATTTATCTAAAATGATCAATGCGAAAATCGACGAAAGAGAGGACATAGCCTTTGATTTGACTAATAAAGTGAACGTTTACCTGAAATCAGAGTGGGAAAGACTGAAGACGGAATTGAGCGAGTACGACATGCTGGCGAAAGATAAATGAAACGCCTCATCCAACGCGGCCTTATGTTTGGCAACTTGTTCCATGTCTCCTCGCCCGCTTTGGTCGAACGCTATAATCGTGCGCTGAAACATCTGACGGGTATGACCACCAGTCTCACCGATTTTCACATCGATATTTCTGGCTATGCGCCTGAGGTCGGGGATGAGTTGGGCAATGATCTGTACCTGAACCATGCGGGTGTGAACCGTCAGTTTATCCTGCTTAGCACCGACCAGAAACGCGCACCCTTGTTGAATGCGAAATTCTCGACCTCCCGCACGATCCTGCGAAAGTTTATGGAAGATAACGAGGCGCAGTTGTTTGCCCTGACCGCCCGTGACGCCGTCGCGGGGGAGTTTGTGAATTCAGTTTATTTGGTCCGAACCCCGCAACGCCTGTTCGATATTCGGGCCGTGACGGTCGAGGCGGACACGACAATGGGCACGGTGCAATCAGCGAACACACTGGCCAAAAAAGTCGATACGTTTTTGCAGGACGAGGACGCGTGGTTTGACGATGTGCTGATCGCAGATATGATCACACTGGCAAATGAAACAGGTGACGTGCGGCGCAATCCGGTGCGGCTGAACACGATGGAATTTAAGCAAGAGAACTTTTGGACCGCACATTTCGGTGGCCTATATCTGTTCCAGAACCTTGAACACCCCGCGATGATTGCGAGTGGTACCAAAGAGGGGCTGGATGATCTGCCGATCAAATATGTCTTTGATCTGACCGAGCGGAACAGGATCGCCAAGTTCCTTGAATACAACGATCTGGTTGAACCCATTGTCAAAGCACGGGGTGTCGATGCATCTGCCATTTTGCGCCAAAAGATGGATTTTATCCTGATCGATACAATTGCGGATCAGGGCATTGATCTTAGCCAAACCAGCCGCCGCGATATGCGCCGTTTGGCCCGCGAAAACGCGCATCTTTTGCCAGAAGCATATACGGCGCTGGGTCAGCTGGTCACATGGGCGGAACATGGCGGTAAATGGCCGTCAATCACATCGGACCACCCCGCGTATTTCTACACGTTGCGGGCGGCGGAACACGGCGATAGTGATCTGGTGAATATGCTGTTGGCCGAACTGTGCCCGTCCGATATTCGGCAATTGTTCATCTGCCATAAGGAGGCGTTTTACGCCACCTACGCCACTTGGCCGGATGCAAAAAAAGACTATGTTGCGCGTTTTCTTGAACGCGAATACCAAGTGGACAAAGCAGGCGCACGCGCCGCATTGTTCGGTCACGAAGCCAGCATGGAAGATGACACTGTGTCAGTCCCACAGGATTTGATCGCACGTGTCGGCCCATGGGGCGCAGTAAGGAGACGTTAGATGTTTGGACTCGTACGCCTATTTTTTATGGGCTTCATCGTTTTGACGGTCATTTATGTATGTCTGTCGTTCTATTCCCGTGCGCAGCGGCGCAGCAAGCTAGAGGCGCAGTGGAACCTTGAGGGGTTGGACGATCAAAATACCCGTGGTGACCAAGACGACTATGTGCAAAAGGGGTTGGAAGAATACGATGGCTCTGTGCGGCGCAAGCTGATCCTTGGTGTTTACGTTATACCTACGGTGCTGATTGCCGTTATTATTTACCTCACGAATTTCGCCTGAAGGAGGGCGCTGACATGAAATATATCAAGTGGCTTCTTATCATCGCGTTCTGGACGTTTGTGGCCGCGTTCTTCCATTATACGCTACCCCAGAAAGACATCGTGCGGATCACAGACACTTATGAAAAGCGGATCGACTTTGGTGAGAATTCGTTATTCTGGGCCAGTGCGGACACGGGTAATGCGGGCACGGCGATCAACCGCGACATCTTCTTTATCCAAACAAGGCAGACCAGTAATGATCGTGTGATGGTCTATCGCAACGAGGATACGGGTTGGGGTTGGCCACCGTATTTCAAGTTCGACACCACCAATTTGCAGGCCGAAGCCAGCGATATGAAATCAACCGCTGCCGCGCCGCAATATGCGTTGGTAAAACACTATGGCTGGCGTAACGAATTCATGTCGATTTTCCCGAACGCAGTCGAGGTCACGCCCATCGACGGCCCAAATGCATCCAAAGGTATTCCGATCATCAATATCTTGATTTTGACATTGTTCGCTGCGGTAGCTTATTTCATCTGGGTGCGGTGGCGGCGTTTCCGCATGGCACGGATTGATCCCGCGTTTGAAGAAATTCAAGACAATTGGGAAGCCGCAGGCGATGCTGTCGATGATGGACGTGGGCGGGTGAAGCGCTGGCTGGATTCGTGGAGGTCGAAATAGGCAGCGATTAGTCGTCGAACAAGTATTCGACTTCAGCGATCTCGCGCCCCTTGTCCTGTGGGACAGTTAGGAAGTTGGCCAGTTCGTCAGCGTTTTCATCAAGGGATGCACTTTGACGCATATGGCTTAGGTTCTCGAACTCTGCATCGCTTAACGCATCGCTTTCAAAGTTCATGTCGTTGCGGATTGTAGGCAACAAGCGATCCAACGTTTCGGTCGAGGTTTGTTCACCTGCAAGCCCAACACGCATGGCGTGACCGATCATGTATTCTTCTGAAAAATCACATTGAATTTCAAGCATTCGGGTGATCGAACGGTCACTTTCGAAATCTTGCAATAGGCCTAGATTTCCAGGGTCCATACACACGATTAGGCGGTCGGTTTCGTAGTAATCGAACAGCATACGCATCAATGCACGTCTGTGTCGCGTCCGCTTGCCCAGCGTTTTCTGAATACCGCCAAGATCGGGCAGCGGTGTGTTTTCTTCGTTGAACAAATATTCGATTGCAGGAATATTTGTGACCTGACGCATCCGTTCCAATACGCGTTTCGCGACGTGCCATTTTTTACAAATGACAATCAACAATTCGCGTTCGCGCCCAAGCGTACTTTCTGTTTCCCAGAATCGCGTTGAAAAACGGCGTCCGATTCGGCCACGACCGGACAAGAACTTAAACAGACCAAACCCCTCGTTAGAGATTTGAAACTGAACACCTTCGGCGGCGTAAAGCAGGCCGAGCCGCCGTTTCAGATCGCTGGCTTCGGGGCTGATTTTGCGGGCGAATAGGAAATCTTGGGATAAGAGTAAATCATAATGATCGTCGTAAAATGTGACGGGTAATCCGTAGTCTGAGAACAGCAAGAATGTCAGCGTGCGCGTGCGAATTTCGGCATCTGGCACAACATGGCGAACAATGGTTTGGAAAAAAGTTTCGTCCGGAATCCATGTGGTGCTGAAAAACCGCATCACGTCTTTGCGTTTTTTCGTGAAATCAAGGACCCATTCAACGGTGCGTCGCCGTAAGCACCACCATTGACTGCCGATCTGCACTTGGATGTCTTCGGGAACTTTACGTGTCAGGCCCAAGCGCTGTTGCGTGTGATAGCTGGCGTAAAAGCGTCGTTTTTGGGTGCGTTCGTTAAAAAAATGGCGATAAATCAACCGCTCTTCTTTCATCCCTGTCTTGATCCAGTCGCTTTCGAAATAATCATAGCTTTCGATAAAGTCGGCATCGTTTTCGTCTAGAAAATTATGAATGTACTCGGCGGATTTTACCGCCATGCAGTCACCTGACAACATGTAAAAATGGGTGGCGCGCGGAAAGGCATTTACCGCAGATTCGACCGCATAAAGTGTGGCTTGAACCAAAGACCATTCACCCCACCCACATTTTATACGTTTGTGGGCGTAAGTGACGTTGTCGTTGTCAGCCAATGCGGCCTTAATTTGGGCGAAAGATTTAGGATTGGCACTGGCATCGAAGTGAATCGACATATAGTCGCCGGTCGCAGTTAACCGCTGAGCCTGCTTGATAATAGCCTCAGGGTCTTTGTGACATAACAATATGTAGGCGATCTTTGCCATATAGGAAACGAACTGCCCCTTTGCGCATTATTGTTTACGTTGTTAAGGGTGATCAACGATTGAATAAATAGCATTTATTTGCTTTTTTTTTACACGAATGAACTGTTGCCAATAAAACAGCACGTAACGAGCAAGGATGAGTAGTATGGGTTTCCCCGGAACATGGATGACTGAAAGTGAAAGCTTGGTATATCGGGTGGTTCCCAAGTGTGCTTGTTCGACCATTGGACAGATCATGTATTACTCAGATCAGGGTGAATTCTTCGACGGCGACATTCATGACGCAAAAGGCGGAATGCATAAATGGGCGCTCGAAGGCAGTCAGCCTGTGATAACCAAAAACGTGCAAGCCCACGAATCCTACTCATTCACGTGTGTTCGCAATCCATACACTCGTATTTTGTCGTCTTTCTTTGACAAAATTTGCGGCATCCAGCGCAATGGTAAGCGATATCGCGGCAATCTTGTTCCACTGCTGATCCAAAAATATGGGATTGAAGTTGGTGGTGATGATGGCAAACAAGAATTTGACCAGATCAAATCCTTCCGCCGCTTCCTTTTGTTTGCGCGTGATACCATTCGGTTCCGACGCCCGATGGATCCCGACATTCATTGGTCGGCTATGTCTGGACACGTCAGTACCTTCATTGTGAATGGTGGCAATTATGACAAGATTATCTGGACCGAAAAGTTCAACGAGGGCATGGCCGACGTTCTTTCATCAATCGAAACGCAACATGTTGTCGATTTAGAATCGATTCCCCGCTTCAATGAAAGCGAAGGGCATGGACCGAAGCGTGCGCATCCTATTGAAGACTATTTTGACGATATGTCGATGCATTTGGTCTATGAAATCTTCAAGCGCGATTTTGAAGTGTTCAAATATGATTTCAAAGATCCATCTAACAAGATGCCCATCGGTGAAATCGACTTAGACGAAGTTCACAAAAAACTAGGTGATTAAAGAACGTGGCTGATTAGGCCATTTCTAATTCACCGATAACGCGCGATTACTTTCGCGATCCGTTGTGCTGCCGCAGCGCTGCCCTTTGGTGATGGATGAACCATATCAGAGGCATGAAACGACCTGTCGCCACGTGCGACCAAACCAGCCAGCGATACAAACCAAAGTCCCTTGTCACGTTTTGCGAGTCTGGCGACCCGTGCTTCTAGTTCGTTGCCATCATCGCGGCATCCCTCAATCGGGGACCAAGCGCCCGGTGATCTAAGATATCCGACGTACACAACACGTGCATTTGTTGCGCGCAACTTTGAGACCAATTTGGGGATTTCCCCACGTGTCCCATCTTGGGAAATAAGTTTGTCCATCTTGGCCCTGCATCTTCGACATCCGCAGCCCAACAAAAGATCGTTTCCGCCACCGTTTAGGACAATCCATTCCCAAGCATCTTTGCGGTATTGTTGGCCGATATTAAAGCCAAGGCTGCCAGAAAGTGGCAGCTTGTAAATTATTCGGGCACCTGAAACAGACCGGTTTCTAACGGGCTCTTTTAGTATTTTTGAAAGATATGCTGGAACAGACTGTTTTTGAGCAGAATTGGTCGCCAGAAAAGAATCGCCCATCACTAATATCCGTGCGCCTTTTTCTGCCGCGGCTGAAGTGCCACAAACACTTAGGATCAATGCCAATGTTCTGAAAAAATGTATCATCTTAAAAATACCAATCGCTTAATATAAAAATAGCCTCGTTAGGCCTTAGTCTGAAATCATGGACAAACTGTGACGACCTACGATGTCTTGCACCCGTGCGCTGTAACCCCTACATCGAACTTGCATGACACAGAACAAGAAATCAGACCCAAATTATAAAGTGATCGCCGAAAATCGGCGGGCACGGTATGACTATGCCATTGAAGACGACATCGAATGTGGCGTTATCCTTGAGGGGTCCGAGGTCAAATCGATGCGGGTCGGTGGTACAAATATCGCTGAAAGTTACGCCGCCGTTGAAAATAGTGAACTGTGGTTGGTGAACTCATATATCGCCCCATACGATCGCGCCAAAACGTTTGGCCACGTTGTGCGCCGGCGTCGTAAGTTGTTGGTGTCAAAAAAGCAGATGGCAGACTTATGGAATGCGACGCAGCGCAAAGGTATGACGTTGGTACCGCTTGTGATGTACTTTAATCATAAAGGCTTTGCGAAAATTAAGCTGGGCATCGCTAAGGGCAAGCAAAACCATGACAAACGGGCGACCGAGGCCAAGCGTGATTGGTCCCGCCAAAAATCCCGTCTTATGAAAGACCATGGATAAAGTCATTTTATCACCCTTGCGTTGATACTCCGGTTAATTCCCCATGACATTTTTTTGATTAGACGCCAAAAATTCACCCGCATCTTATGGTCGGGGGGAAATAAGAGCGGTCTAAATAATACCCCCCAAAGAGGGACGGTTTATGGAACTTATTATTGGACTTTTGTCAGGCGTTGTTGGCGGTAATGCTGCCGGCAAAGCTATTGGCGGCTTGAACCAAGGCACGTTGATCAACTCGATTGCTGGTGTTGTTGGTGGTGGACTGGGTGGCACAATCCTGAGCGCACTTGGCGCGCCCGATTTGGCTGGCGCTGCTGGCGGCGCTGGTGGTCTCGACCTCGGTGCGATCATCGGCCAAGTGGTTGGCGGCGGCATTGGCGGCGGCGGCGTGCTTGCTGTTGTTGGCCTCGTGCGCAACATGATGGCGAAATAGGTTACAGACATTAGTTTGTAACTTAAGGACAGGTTGGGCGTTGCCTTGTAGCCCAACCTCGACACACAGCCTTGCCACATTCTTTGCTTAGCGTTAATCAATGACGCATTCACGCAGGGAAGAGAAACTGATGGCTGATGATCCCAAAACACTTGTTTCCACAGACTGGCTTGCCAAGCACATAAAGGATCCCGATCTGCGGATTCTGGATGCTTCAATCTATTTACCCGGAGTTGATCGCAACGGACGGGCTGAATATGAGGAGGCCCACATCCCTGGTGCGCGTTTCTTTGACATTGACGAGATCAGCAATGGTCGTTCTGATTTGCCACACATGGTTCCACCGATTGAGAAATTCATGTCCCGCATGCGCGCGATGGGCGTGGGTGATGGTCATCAGGTTGTTGTCTATGATGGGTCGGGGCTGTTTTCGGCTGCGCGTGTTTGGTGGTTGTTTCGCTTGATGGGCCAAAACAATGTCGCCGTCCTAGATGGTGGATTTCCAAAATGGCAGGCTGAGGGCCGCGAGATCGAAGATATGGCCCCCGTTGTGCGTGATCGCCACATGACAGTGCGGTTCCAGAACCAAATGCTGCGCGACGTGACACAGGTTTCGTCGGCGTCTAAACTTGGTGGGTCTCAAATCGTTGATGCACGCGCCGCCGCTCGTTTTCGTGGCGAAGCGCCAGAGCCACGTGAGGGTCTGCGTTCTGGCCATATTCCAGGATCGCGCAACGTGCCATTCACCGATCTGCTGAACGAAAACAATACAATGAAATCAACCGATCAGACCCGCGCTGTTTTTGAAGCAGCAGGCGTCGATTTAAGTAAGTCAATTATCACCAGTTGTGGTTCAGGCGTAACAGCCGCCATTTTGGGATTGGCACTGACACGCATGGGCCATGACGATTGGTCCTTGTACGATGGATCTTGGGCCGAATGGGGAATGTT
>Ga0307996_1000344_pt1 | contig 12372 bp, 7 predicted proteins | sample Davwhametageno35_FD_203143 | JGI IMG/M metagenome (GOLD analysis project Ga0307996, IMG submission 203143) | Marine microbial communities from Davis Island wharf, Antarctic Ocean - #35 | ecosystem: Environmental > Aquatic > Marine > Unclassified | place: Antarctic Ocean: Davis Island wharf...
AAATCAATTGTAATATTTTTTTGTAACGAGTTTTTTGAAATTAAATTTATACTTTGAGAAATTAAATTTATGCTAGCCGATGTCTTAATCTTTTGATTTGTTTTATATAGATAATTGGTTTTGTTAGTTATTTTAAAAATAAACTCAGATTTATTATTGTTAACAAAAATATTTTTCAAATTTTTTTCTTTAGGGATTTCGTAAATAACAAAAGGTCGAATCAATAATTGATTATTGAAGTTTATTATAATATGTTCACATAATGATGGTTGAATTATTTCGATATTATCAAAAATTATTTCACCGGGATAATACACATTTTTATCTAATTGTTCAAACTGTTTACCTTGATAAACGAACCCGGCTTTAATTCGAATCTCTTCAATAATATTATTTTTTTGAGAAACATTTACAATTCCTGCAGTTTTCGAAATAATATTTGGAAGAATCTCAAAATCTTTTGAGATAAAATTACCGTTTTCTACTAATAAAATATTTTTATCACAATTTACTTTATAAGTTTCTTCAGAAAGCCAAATTAAAGAATGATGAATAAATTTTTTTCTTAATTTTAAGTAAATATTTTTTAGTTCGGAATAGTTTAAAAGATTTTGATAAAATATAAATCCATGTCTATCAATTTTAGTCTCTAAACTTTTTAAATAAGTTTTATAATAATTATTAGTTATTTTTTCGTAATTTTCTGTATTTATTTCATAAGGAATATTATAAGAAATTAATCTATTACCTATAATGTGGTTTTGTTTAATTCGGTGGTCATAATGCATTATCCCACCCGTTAAAGTTTTAAAATTGTTATTAAGTGAAAGCGCAAAAGGTTTATACCTACTGTACCTTTTCCAATTTTTACAATCTGACGTTTTTAATTCAATTAAGTATTTTGAATTATTCCAATTAATTAAATAATTCTTATTATTTTTAGGTTCAAGAATTTTTTGGACGTAACTGTTCGCTAAAAAATAGGTATCATTTGCAATTTCAATTTTTTGCTCTAATACATTTTTTTTATTATCAAAGGTTTTGATATACCCAGGATGTTGATTTATCAATTTTGTTCGAAAAACGTAACTATTTTTATTAATTTTGTGGTCTGTATAAAAATTTAAAAAAGAATTAATGGGAACTTGATAAACTTGTCCTGACAAAATCCATAACAATTGATTTTGTGTAATTAAATTTGTCTTGATTTTCAATTTGGGGATAAAAACTTCACCTGCAGTGAAACTTAATATTGGTTTTCTTTCTATTAAAGTTTGTTTTTCTGTACTTATCAATTCTCCTATTATTTCTAATTTTTTCACATATTGATTACTTTTTACAAATAGCATGGTATTTCGAAATACTTCTACTTGAATAATTTCTTCTTCCGATCCTTGAGGAACTAGTATTAATAATCCCGAATTTTTAGTAACTAAAACATCATCACCTTGATTTGTTCGTAATGTAATTGTTTTTAAAACTTTAGAAAATTTAATTATTCCCGTTATTGGACTAATAATTTGTTGGCGAGCTTCTGAAGTGAAAGTTCCTCCTGTATGAAAAGTTCGCATTGTTAATTGTGTTCCGGGCTCTCCAATAGATTGTCCGGCAAGAATACCAATTGCTTCTCCTAAATCAACCAAATTTTGATTTGATAAATCCCACCCATAACACATTTGACAGACAGAATGATATAAAATACAAGTCAAAGGTGATCGAATATAAAAATCTGAGATTTGTTTTCGTTCGAACAAATTTAATAATTCTAACGTTATAGGTGTATTGAATGGGACAATTACTTTTTGATTTTTTAAATCATAAATTGGTTTTGCTAAAATTCTACCAATAAATTGTTGATTGTCGAATTTATTTTTATTATCAATACGAAATGAAACAGATGTTAAACAATCTTTTTCTCGAATAATAATATCTTGTGCAATATCAATTAAACGACGGGTTAAATAACCTGAATTTGCTGTTTTTAATGCCGTATCAACAATACCTTTACGAGCCCCATAACCTGACATTAAATAATCGGTGATTGTTAATCCTTCACGAAAATTCTTTTTAATAGGCACACGCATAATTTCACCACTTGGGTCAGCCATAAGTCCTCTCATACCTACGAGTTGACGAACTTGTGATAAATTTCCCCTAGCCCCTGAAAATGCCATTATGTAAACTGAATTTAAAGGGTCATAGGTTTTAAAATAAGTTACTATATTATCTTTTAATGATTCGCTAGCTAAACTCCAAGTTTCAATAATTTTTTGAAACCGTTCTACATCTGTAATTTTTCCTTTTAAACAAATTTTTTCCGCGTTTAAAATATCTTTATTTGCTTTTTCTAGCATATTATCTTTTGTAGGTGGGACCTTTAAGTCTTCGATACTAATTGATATACCAGCTTGTGTTGCGTACCTGAATCCAAGATATTTTAATTCATCAGCTAATAAAGAAGCTTGCATAGAATCATATTTTGAAAAGCTCCACGCTAATAATTCTTTTAATTGCTTTTTATTAAAGAGTATATTTTGATATAGATAATCTTTCATAATTGTTTTACTTAATTGTTGTTTAAAATTCAAATATTTTAAATATTTATAATTTAAGATTTAACGTTGTTTGAATTGTATAATTTAGAAGAACACGTCCAGTTGTAGTTTGTAAATATTGAACAATAGTTTTATTATTTTTATCTTTACGAATTTGAACATTTTTGTAATATTCAATATAACTATCATCTTTTAATTTAATTTTTTTTATAAAATTTTCAGGTTTAGAAACTTGTTGTTTATATCGAACCCAAATTGAAGTATGAATTTCAATTCGATTTTGATTATAAGCTAATATGACATCATTTAAATCCGCAAAATAATGATTTTCACCTAATAATCCAGGAATATTAGTTACAGTTAAATAATAACAACCTAATACCATATCTTGACTTGGTACCATAATTGGATCACCATTTGCAGGTGATAAAAAATTATAGGGTGCTAACATTAACATGTAACATTCTGCTTGGGCTTCTAATGAAAGTGGAACATGAACAGCCATTTGGTCACCATCAAAATCCGCATTAAATGCTGAACAAACTAAAGGATGAAGTTTAATGGCACGTCCTTGAACAATAATAGGTTCAAAAGCTTGTATTCCTAATCTATGTAATGTTGGTGCTCGGTTTAAAAAAATAGGATGGTTTGACAATACTTTCTCAAGTACCGGATCTATAATTGGTTCATTTTTCTGGAGTAAATTTTTTGCAACTTTCATATTACTCGCTAACCCTTGATTAATTAATTCGCGAATTATAAATGGTTGAAATAATTCAATTGCCATTTCGTAAGGTAAACCACATTGATTTAATTTCAAACTTGGCCCTACAACTATTACTGATCGTCCAGAATAATCAACCCGTTTCCCAAGTAAATTCTGACGAAAACGTCCATGTTTTCCTTTTATAATATCGGATAGTGATTTCAATGGACGATTACTTGCACTTAGAGCAATTTTTCCTCGTTTTCCGTTGTCAATTAATGTATCTACTGCTTCTTGTAGCATTCGTTTTTCATTTCTAATAATTAATTGTGGAGCATCAATTTCTAATAGTCGAAGAAGACGATTATTACGTATAATTATTCGTCGATACAGTTCATTTAAATCAGAAGTCGCAAAACGTCCCCCTTCTAATTGAATCATTGGTCTTAATGCAGGAGGAATAACAGGTAAAATTGTTATAATCATCCATGCTGGGTTTGTACCTGTTGTTAATAAATTTTCTAGAATACGAATTCGTTTAATTGATTGATCTCGTAATTTAAAAATGCGGTGAAAATCCCATTTTTTATACCAAGGAGCAAAGTTAGAAAATGGTTCTTCGTCATGAATTACTTTACTACAAATTGTAATAAAATCTCGTGTCTGAATTATTTCGCGATCAAAATTCAACTTTTCTAATTCACGTTTAATCAAAACAGATCCAATTAAGTAATTTGGAGTTGCTCGTAATAAATATTTTGGAATATTTCGACGCCGGTTATGAGATTTTGAATAAGGTTTGAAGGGGTACGAGGTGAATCCTAACTCTCTGCAACGACGGTATCGCTGTAAATCCCAATGAAGTCCATAGAAAGCAATTTCATCTTCAGCGATAAAATAAGCAATAGATGCTAATTTTATTCGTTTTATTCGTTTATCCGAAATATCCGCAGTAGTACCTTTTTCTAATATTGTTGGTTTTTCTATCCAATCCTTCTCATTAGCAGAAAGTCTTATAAGTGGTTTGCCAGCCCATGAGAGCCACTTTCGATCTTCGTATCTCTCAATACAAATGTATGGACTTTCCAAAAGTTCAGCAGTAATAATAGGACGTTCAACTTCTTTAAAGAAAGGAAGAACAAATCGAACCCATCCAGTATCTATTCTTTTTTCCAATTGTTCAACCTCAAGTAATAACGCTATATAATTCGGACGACTACTCGTATACCAAATATGCATAACTGGATACATTAAATTAATGTGACCCATTCTATGTCGTCTAACTCTCGATTCTGTTAATTCTACTCCACAACGTTCACAAATTAATCCATTATATCGAACTTGTTTATATTTTCCACAGGCACATTCTAAACTTTTACTTGGACCAAAAATTCTTTCACAAAATAACCCATCCATTTCAGGTTTGAATGTTCGATAATTAATTGTTTCAGACTTTTGAACTTCTCCAACAAATTGACCATTAGGTAATTTTCTATGGGACCATTGTAATATTCTTGTCGGAGAAGCTAACTTTATTTTTATATAATCAAATTCTTTTTCAGAACGTACCATATTAAATTTTTAAAATGAAATATTATTTATGTTTGATGCATTAGAAAATGTCTTTAGTAGTGGATTATAATTTTCAATTAAATTTAATTCAATATCATAATGGTGATCTGAATTAAATTCATCAATTTGATAAGTACTTAAATCTAACCCAATAGAACGTAATTCTTGAACTAATACTTTAAATGATTCTGGGATACCCGAAGTTGGTATTTGTTGACCTTTAATAATAGAGTTTAACGTTTCATTTCTTCCTTGCATATCATCAGATTTAATTGTTAAAAGTTCTTTTAATGTAAAAGATGCACCAAATCCTTCGAGTGCCCATACTTCCATTTCACCAAACCTTTGCCCACCATGCTGAGCCTTTCCACCTAAAGGTTGCTGAGTAACTAACGAATAAGGACCGGTTGCTCTCGAATGCATTTTATCATCAACTAAATGAATTAATTTTAACATATATGCATTACCTACTGTAATTGGATTATCGAATTCTTTACCTGTTCTTCCATCAAGAAGTACCATTTTTCCTGGAGAATAGGGATTAAAAAGCCATGCTTCATCATTTTCAATTGAAGCCTGCCGTAATTTTTTATTAATCAGAATACGTGAAACCTCTGACCCATATATTTCATCAAACGGTAAAATCTTAAAACGCCGATTTAATTTATGACCCGCTAATCCCAATAGACATTCATATAATTGACCTACATTCATACGAGACGGAACTCCTAAAGGGTTCAAAATAATGTCAATAGGCGTACCATCTGGAAGAAAAGGCATGTCTTGACGAGGTAAAATTCTAGAAATTATACCTTTATTACCATGACGACCTGCAATTTTATCTCCTACTTGAATTTTTCGTATTTGTGCAACAAAGATTTGAATTTTTTCAAATTTATATGCTAATTTTGTCTGTCGATTAAATGTTAAAGTTTCAATTACTCTTCCATATTCACCTTCAGGCATTCTAAATGATGTATCACGAACCCCTTTTGCTTTTGTTCCAAAAATTGCTCTGAGTAATTTGGATTCTGGTAGTTGTTCTGAATCATCTTGAGGAATAATTTTTCCTACTAAAATGTCCCCTGGTTTTACAAATGTACCGATCGTAACTATTCCATCTTCATTTAAATTTTGAACATCCGAAATATTTAAATTTGGAATATTATTTGTTGTCTGTTCTGACATTTCTGCTGTTCGGTCGATTTCAATTTCATATCTTTCAATATGAATTGATGTAAAAATATCTTCATAGACTAACCGTTCATTAATCAAAATTGCATCTTCAAAATTGTAACCTTGCCACGGCATATACGCTACTAAAACATTTTGTCCTAAAGAAAGTTCACTACTTACTATTCCTGGCCCATCAGTTAACATTTGACCAGATTTAATTGTTTCACCCTCCCATACTATTGGTCGATGATTAATACAAGTTTCTTGATTTGAACGTTGATACTTTTGTAAATCATATTTATAGTGACGTCCTGAATTTTCACGGATGACAATTTTATTTGCTGTTACCGATTTAACAATTCCGTCCTGTTGTGCGTTTATGGTTATACCAGAATCTAATGCAATTTGATTTTCTAAACCTGTACCAACAATCGGTTTTTGTGGTAGTAATAGTGGTACTGACTGTCGTTGCATATTTGAACCCATCAATGCTCGGTTTGCATCATCATGTTCAAAGAATGGTATTAAAGATGCAGCAACAGAAACAATTTGAATTGGAGAAATAGCAATAAAATCAACATCAGATGGAACAACTGTCAAAAAATCTTGATTATAACGTATAGGAATTAAATTTTTTGTTAAATAATTCTGCTCATTTGTAGGAATATCAGCAGGCGCAATTTTATAAAAATCTTCAATATCAGCAGTTAAATATATAGGATCTCCTGTTTTAATAACTTTTCCATTAATAACACGCCAAAATGGCGTTTCTAAAAACCCAGATTTGTTAACTCGGGCACATGTTGTTAATGAAGCAATCAATCCTACATTTTGTCCTTCAGGTGTCTCAATGGGACAAATTCGTCCATAATGACTTGGGTGAATATCTCGAACAGCAAAACTAATACGATCTCTATCAAACCCCCCTGGTCCTAATCCACTAATTCGCCGTCTATGAGTTAATGAAGATAGTGGATTTGTTTGATCCATATATTGAGATAATTGACTAGCTCCAAAAAATTCTTTAATAGTTACCCCAACTATATTAAAACTCGATAGTTGGCTTGAATATGTGTTATTTGTTTTACTTCGTAATTTTCTCAATAATCTTTGAAATCCAATACCAAACAGATTTTGCACTAATTCTCCTACTGAACGAACTCTTCGGTTCTTTAAATGATCGATATCATCACTAATTTGTTTAGAAGTAGATAAAGTTATTAGTTTATCAACTATTGCAAAAACATCTTCGTATGTTATAGTAATAATTCGTTCTGACAATTTGATATTTAATCTATTATTTAATTTTAAACGACCAATTTTTCCTAAACGATAATAAGACGGATCAAAAACTCTAGAAAATTCTGAGATATTTTTATAATAACTTTTGTCTAAATTAAAACGTAACAACTTATTTGGGTGATGACTTGAATGTGTTAATCCAGGTTTATTAAAATAGAAAAAATCGAAATTTTGCAAATTTTGACAAATTTCTAAATCGGTAATACCCATTTCTTTTAATAAATGAACAATTGGTTTTTGTGTTACTTTATCAAGCTGAATAATAATTTCATCTTCCTGATTTTTTATGGGATATTTAAAAATATTAATTTTTGTATTTTTTTGGAACCCGAACCTTATCCATGAACCATATTCAGGAATTAAAGTTGCAGTATATAATTTTTTTTCTTCATATTTTTTCTTATAAAGATCTTTTATTAAATGATCTTCTTTATATTGAATAATTTTAGATTTTGTCTTTAAATATTTAGCTTTATTTTTTAAGAATTTTGCCTGTAGTTTGGTTGGAAGGAACTCTTTCCCATTAAAAACCCAGTATGGTTCCTTTTTCTTTTTAAGCTCTTTTAATTTTTTCTTTTCCTCAGTTAAATGAGTTTTAAATTTAATACGATCTTTAAACCTATTAGTGAAATACAAATTAGATTGTACTATATGGTTATTAATAATCGTTTTAGTTGTTGGCGTAATGTTTAATTTTAGAAAACTAAAATTATTAAGTTGTGTAAAATTATCTAAATCCCGAATTAAAAAAGCGAGTAATTCTGCGTTACTATTTAAGTTTATTAATTCTACTAAATTTTGAAATGATTTGTTATATAGTTTTTTAATTTGTTTAAGTTCTTTTAACGTTTTTTTATTCTTATCATTATCTATTTTCTTTAAAATTTTATATTTTGTAATAGTTTTTATTAAGAAGTTAAAAAAATGAACAGTTAAAGAAGTGGTATGTTTGTTATTTGATAACATAAAATTTTCATTACCCGCTAACCATTTTAAAAAAATTTTAATTCGTTTTCTTTTTGTAGAAACATTTTGTAGTTTAAATAAACTCTTATAAACTTTGAAATATTCAATGAATGAATAATTAAAGTTAACTTCATCTTTTTTTAATTGTTTAAACAAACAAACATTAATTGTTTCTCCTTGCCAATTCCAATCTTCTTTCTTAAACCATCTTTTTCCTTTTATATCGTCGATAGGTTCTAATTTAATACTCGGTTTTAAAAAATATAAACGGTTTGATGTAGGTAAAATTTCACTTGCTGGAGTAAAATTTTCTAATTTTCCAAGTTTAGTGGTCATTCTTTTTTTACTTTTTTTTTGGTGTTTATTTTTCTCAAAGTAAACACCTGGGCTTCGAATAATTTGGCTAACAATGACACGTTCGCACCCATTAACAACAAAAGTAGCAGAACTTGTCATTAAAGGTAAATTAATAATAGGAAACTTACTGTGATATTTTATGATGTTTGTTTTTTTATTTCGAACTTCTATAGGAATAACAAGTTGAGCAGAATAATTTGCCGTATATTTTTTAGCTCGGATTATATTATAAATAGGTTTTACTAAGCTATATTCTTGACCAAACAAAACATATTCGGTATTTTGACTAAAATCATAAATTCTTGAAAAAGTATTTAATTCTTCAGTTAACCCTTGAGTAATAAACCAACAAAAACTTACTCGTTGCATTTCAATAAAATCAGGTAGAGCAGTTATGTAATTAATCATATAATAGTTTAAAAGTTTTATTAGTAATTTATTTTAGATTTAATAATTACTGTGTTTTATTATGTATAAAATATATAAGAATTTTAATTTTATTAATTTTTTGTTACTCAATTTAAAAATAGAATCAGCTTTTGATTCTAAATATTAGATTTCTTTTGGATAAGAAAATAAATTACAGACTCTATAGTTGTGACATATCCTTTTTATTAATAATAGTTATAAATTATTAAATTTTTTATAGTTTATGGTTATTAAAATTAATTTTAGTTCACTTTTAATATTAGGCTTTATACAAAGAAATTAATCTTATTAATTGATGAAATTTTTTATATAAAATAACCTGCTTAATATTAGGTTATTTTGAATTATAAAGAATATTTTTCCAATTATTTTAGATTATGCAATTTTTAATAAGGCAGCCAATTTTGATTTTTTTCGTGCTGCTGTGTTTTTATGAAAAACATTCTTTTTTGAACCTTTGTCAATTAAACTGTAAATTGAATTTAGTACTGTTCGTACTTTTTCTTTATCCCTATTATTTTGTGAATTTTTATAAATTTCTAAATCTTTTAAAAATCGTTTAGTTAATGTTTTAACTGAACTCTTATAAAAACGATTTTGAAGATTGTTTCGTTTACCGATTAATATGCGTTTTTTTGCTGATTTGTTGTTAGCCATAAGTAGAATTTAGAAATATATAAGTCAGTATTTATATAATATTTAATTTTAGAAGTTTCCTTAATAAAATATAATATATTTAAGAAAAAATGGAAAGTTTTTATTCTAAATATTTTTACATTTTTTAAAAAATAACACACTAAACTCTTGATAAAATAAAAATATTTAGGCACTATAGTAAAATAAAAAATTATTAAAAATTGATTATCTTAAAGACATTGATATGGCAAAGAATAAAGGTACTAGAATATTCATTACTTTAGAATGTATCGAGTGCAGAACAAATATAAATAAACGTTCTGTAGGTGTTTCACGATATTTAACTCAAAAAAATCGTCGAAATACTCCCCAACGCATAGAACTTAAAAAATATTGTCCACATTGCAATAAATCAACTATTCATAAAGAAATAAAATAAAAATATGTTAGCACAAAAACAAAAACTAGCACCGATTGGAATTAGTCAAAAGATTGATTATAAAGATATTGATTTATTAAAATTATTTATTACAGAGCAGGGAAAAATTCTTCCACGCCGAGCAACAGGAGTAACAGTACAACAACAACGTCAAATTGCAAAAGCTATTAAACGAGCACGAATTTTATCTTTATTACCATACGTAACTTCCAATGAACTTTAAATTTTTTAAAAGTTAAAGTCTATTAAGATAAGTAGGAATTTTATTATATGGGTGTAAAAAATTTTATTGATCGTGTATTTACCGTTATTTCAGACCTTATTCTAAAACTTTTACCTGCAAGTAAACAAGAAAAACAAGCCTTTGCATATTACAAAGCTGGAATGTCAGCTCAAGCAGAAGGTGATTATGCTGAAGCATTAGAAAATTACTATGAATCATTATATTTGGATGAAGACCAATATGATAGAAGCTATACTCTTTATAATATTGGGTTAATATACGGTAAAAATGAAAATTACCCACGTGCACTAGAATATTATCATCAAGCCGTATCTTTAAATTCAAATTTGCCACAAGCTTTAAATAACATTGCCGCAATTTATCATAGACAAGGTTTATTAGCATTAGAAATGGCTTCTCAAGATTATGATTCTGCAATGGAAATTTCCGAGGAGTATGAATACATCGAATTAGCAAAAGGATTGTTTGACAAAGCTGCAGAATATTGGTATCAAGCACTTAAATTAGCACCTGATAATTATCCAAGAGCACGAAATTGGTTAAGAATAACTGGGAGAGCTAAATTTTTAGATTCTTTTTAAATAATCCCAAAGTTCGCTGAGTATATATATATATACTTGGATGGCAATGGTTCAAACCCTTGAGCGAACATAACCATGCCACATCTCACAACTACGTTTGAGATTAAATATTTACAACACATATAGATGAAGAAATTAATACTTAGATCGATAATCGCTTTTATTAGTTATGGATTAATAGGTTTAACATTACCAGAGAGATAATTATGAATGCATTAGCTATACCTGATAGTAACGAACTAACTCCATTCGCCCCAAGTACATTTAAGGTTGCAACATTATTTTTTGTTGATAAATGTAAGAATGTTTACATTTTTATACATGACAACCATGGTAACAGCCGATTATTTAAGATTTTAGAAGTTATTAAACCTTCTCAAGAAATTATTGATTGAATTGTTGGATTTGCTGGCGGATATGGAGCACACGTTGGTTTGGATGGGTTTTATATTCCTCGACCACTTAGCATAGCTCTATTATATGGTCGCACATTCCGGAAGTGCATGAAATATACTGGCGGTAGCCACATTATCTCATGTTTATTATCTGGAATAACAATTGGTTTATCATTATGGCCATGGTTTATACCTCACAATAAAATATTTCCAATTGGTCAAATATTGTTACGTGTAACTGCGTTTTATTTTAATTGTCCTGTTAATGATCCTAATTTAATTACTGACAATATGGAAGTATTATTAGGAGGTGTCAGTGGGTTATTTTAATGAATAGGATATAATTTTATCTTCACTTAAGGCTGCAAATGATGATGGATTATTTCTTCATTTTAATAGTAAAGATGAAGGTACAGTATGTGATGCTACATCAGTTAAAGACTTTCTTGATCATTCATATGATTTAGTAATTGTTAATAATTATCTTCAATATACGGATGATGCTGGTGATACGCATGTTCTAGAGACTACAAAGGGGATTACAGAAGGTGGTACTTGGCTATCTTCTAAATTACCAACGCCTCCTTTTGATGTATTTCAGGGAGATAACCTACGTAAATCAGAGGAAGCGAAGAGTTTATTCATTGCTATGAATATTAAATCGATTCTGAAGGATGAAAACTATACAAAGGAATTTGATGAAGTTTGCGATGATTATGATTATATTACAATGAAAAAATGTAAGTGGATTATCTTTCGCTGGTCTGGTATCAGAATGGTCTAAAGAAAATTCAATCATTGTTAGTATCATTATATCAGCTTCTAAATATGTTCTTATTGAACATAAAAAAGACGAGCAATCTTTCATAAACAGTCTATTACCAGAGGAAGAGGCAATAGGTATCGACGATTTAAAAGCTAAACTGAAGAGTATTAGCTATGGATATACTAAGCCCGGTGGTAATCTGTCGAATGAGAAAGTTAAGAATCTTTCAAAGATCGAATTACTAACTG
>Ga0307996_1000345_pt1 | contig 12365 bp, 2 predicted proteins | sample Davwhametageno35_FD_203143 | JGI IMG/M metagenome (GOLD analysis project Ga0307996, IMG submission 203143) | Marine microbial communities from Davis Island wharf, Antarctic Ocean - #35 | ecosystem: Environmental > Aquatic > Marine > Unclassified | place: Antarctic Ocean: Davis Island wharf...
ATGGGTTCCCCTAAAGGACATGAAGGAATCTCATCCTGTTGAAGTAGCCGAATTTGCCAAGGCACGCGGAATCAATGAGGAACCAGCTTTTATCTGGTGGTGTCCGTATGTGCTTCGAAAGCGTGACGTTATACTTTCCAAGGTCAAGGCTAGAATCAGGAAGACAACTCACAAGTATGGGGTAGAGATCCCGATGAGCCTGAAACATGCATATGAACTGGACAGGGAAAATGGCAACTCACTTTGGCGTGATAGTTTAGGAAAAGAAATGCTAAATATTGGAATTGCTTTCGAAATTCTGCCGGAAGGAAAGAACGCTCCTCCGAGTTGGAAGAAAGTAACTGGACATTTAGTATGGGATGTGAAAATGGACTTCACTAGGAAGGCAAGATGGGTGCTAGACGGTCACAAGACTGCGAGTCCCATTGGTTCGACATATGCTGGAGTCGTATCCAGGGAGAGTGTTCGTATTGCTTTTGCGTACGCAGCACTGAATGGGCTCGATGTGTGTGCAGCGGACATCCGCAATGCGTATTTGCAAGCCCCGTCATCCCAGAAAGATTATGTCACATGTGGATCAGAATTTGGTCTAGAAAATGAAGGAAAGAACGCACTTATCCATCGTGCGTTATACGGTGGAAAGGCAGCAGGGCGTGACTTCCGAAATCACTTGAGGGCATGCATGAGACACTTGGATTTTACTCCGTGTCTGGCAGATCCCGACGTGTGGATGAGACCCGCCAAACATAGCAATGGACAAGAATACTATGATTTTGTATTATTATACACGGACGATGCACTAGCTATCGGAGAATATGCGGAAAAGATACTACGTGATGAAATCGGCCGCTATTTTATTATGAAAGAGGAGAGCATAGGCCCTCCTAAGATATATCTAGGTGGTCATGTAAGGAAAGTGCAACTTGACAACGGAGTTGAGTGTTGGGCTTTCGGGTCATCCCAATATGTGAAATCAGCTGTCACAAACGTGGAAACATTTCTAGCGAAACAAAAAGTAGAGAGGTGGAAATTACCCAAGACGGCAGAAACTCCGATGCAAACTTCGTATAGACCGGAGCTAGATATATCTTCAGAGCTTGGACCGAACGAAGCATCGTACTACCAATCGCTCATTGGAATACTTCGTTGGATGGTCGAGCTGGGACGTGTCGATATTTGCCTTGAGTGCTCTATGTTATCGTCGCATCTAGCGTTGCCTAGAGAGGGACATCTCCATCAAGTGTTCCATGTATTCGCGTACTTGAAGAAGTATCATAATACCGAACTTGTATACGATCCTAGCGATCCGGTTATTGATGAAAAGGACTTTGCCCGAGAGGATTGGGCGTCTAGTGAATTCGGACATCTTGATGGAAAAGAGGAGTTACCTGAAAATATGCCAATGCCACGAGGAATCGGCTTTATAATGTCAGCAAAGGTGGACGCCGATCATGCGTCCGACACGGTTTCAAGACGGTCACGAACTGGCTTCCTTATTTACTTGAATTGTTCACTAACATATTGGATGTCCCGCAAGCAAACGAGCGTGGAATCCAGCAGTTTTGGTTCGGAGTTTGTTGCCATGAAACAATGCTGTGAATATCTGAGAGGTTTGAGATATAAGCTTCGTATGATGGGTATTCCGTGCGAGGGACCCGCCTATATTTCAGGTGATAACCAATCAGTATTGGCAAACACGACCATTCCGAACTCAACGCTGAAGAAGAAAAACCAAAGCATCTGCTATCACTTCGTGAGAGAAGGTGTTGCACGCGATGAATGGCGAACCTCTTATGTGAATACACACGACAACACTGCGGACCTCTTGACGAAACAACTCCCTGCTGGTGAAAAACGGAGGGGCTTTGTACGCAAGCTTCTGCACCACATTTATTCGGTTGCAGTTCGCTGGAAAAAATAGTCGTTAAAAATATTACGCTGGAAAAATAGCCGTTAAAAAATATTACGCTGGAAAAAGAAAAAAAATATTACGCTGGAAAAAAATAGTAAAAGAAATAGTAACTACACTTTAAAAATAATTGCTGGCTAACGGAGGGAATAGTAAAGAAATAGTAAGAGATAGTAAATTGTTCAGCATGAATAGTAAATCAGAAATAGTAACAAAATAGTACGACGAAAAATAGTACGGAAATAGTAACGGCGAAATAGTACCAAAATATGCGATGGATTAGAGTATACGACCTGTACCTTAAACCATGGAAAAAGAAGTGGATTAGCACAATGTCCTGATGTGAACCACTTATATATATATATGTTTTTATTTTTATTTTTATTTTTTGTTTTTTTTGAACGGTGGATGGGCATAAAAGTCAACCGCAAACTGGGAGGAAGTAAATATCGTGTGAACCTTCCATGATGATTTCTAACAAGTTGTTTACCTTCGAATACGATAAACTACTTGAGAGGAGTGTTTTGATATACGGCAGTACTAGTGAATTGTTTAATGATTAACTGCAATGATGAAAAAGATACCGTAGACGATAATATGTACTACGTGGGTACGTACTACAGAGTATCTTAGTGTGACACTTACGGCACTATATCGGTGTTCTTTTATACAGTACGATGTTTAGTACAGTTACGATATGTAAAAAGCCGATGGAAAGAAATATCCATCGGCTTTATGAAAAGGCTTACAATTTAATTTATTTTAATTCTATAACGATAATTATATAGAACGACATTCTTTATATAATTTTACTAGTACGTTGCAACTTATTAGTTTATCAGACCCAAGTACGTTTCCAAGTCATGGTTTTAACTCATGTTCAAACAAAAGCTTTCTTTCGGAATGCCGTTCAGATGGCCATTCCAAACGCAACAGTAAATGAACTTTCAAACGAAGGGATCGATACTGTTGAAGATCTCGCAGAATTTGATGACGACACTATCAAACAGATCGCAAGCAATCTTCGTAGACCAGCTGTAGCTCCGGCTGCAGGTGGTCACCACTTCGTGTTCGGAGCAAAATCGCAGAAGCGCTTAACCGCCGCTTGCGAACTTATTCGGTTCTACAACACTGTCGGACGACCCTTGACCGCCGCGAACATTCAATGGAACACAGTCATTAAGAACTTTGAGATCCAGTGGAAGGCGATGAAGGTCCGCATTGATGGTGACGAACCAGAGACTCCGAAAATTACCAAGGGACTCAACATTATGCGTTGGTCCGAATCTTTCAAGGACTACCTTCGCCAATGCTTTGGCGTAAGGACAATTCCCTTGATCTACGTGGTTAGAGACGATGAGACTGTACCGGCAACTATACCTCCATTAGCCACAGGTCAACCGCATTCGGAATTGGCAGGCTCGATAGAGGAGGAGCTTATTGCTCGGGCGTCTCACGCTCATGCTCTATTTCGTGAAGACAACGGCCTCGTGTATTTTAAACTCGAGGCGGCAACAAGGGGGACATCGTATGCGGCTTCGATCAAGCCATTCTCGCGTGCTCGAAACGGAAGAGGTGCCATCAAGGCACTCGAATCCCAATTTGCTGGAGATGACAAATGGGATGCGGAAGTAAAAAGGCAGGAGAATTTACTCCACACCCGTATCTGGAAAGGTCAGAGCAACTACGGTTTGGAAAAACACTGCGCCGCTCATCGTCATGCATTCGTGCAACTCCAAGCTGCGGCTGAACGTGTCGAATATCAGCTGCCCAATGCGCATAGTTGCGTTGGCTACTTGCTTGACAGCATTCAGAACAATGATCCTGGTCTTCAAGCCGCGCTAGCAAATGTGCGATCAGACAGAGCAGGTATGAGAGGCGATTTCGAGTCCACAGTTGCTCACATCCTCCCATATTGTCCTGTCGCTAAGAAACGCACAATGCAAACGAAGAGAGGAACATCCGAGATATCTAGTGTAAGCTTCGACGAAACTGATGAAATATTAGGCGAAACTGCTGACATATCATCTTTCGGATCCAAGAGCGGTGTAGGAAAATCAGGCGTCCACCTTCGTTTCCACAAACATAAAGAATATCAGACTCTCAATCCGGAGCAGAAGTCTGAACTTAAAGAGTGGAGAGAAGAGGAAGTTGCTGCAGGAAGAGCATTACGCAGAGGAGCGTCACCTGCAAAGAAGGCAAAAGGCGGTGACAAGAGCAATGATAAGACCTTAGAAGCTCGAATCGATGCGGCTGTAGCCAAGAAATTAGCAGCTGATTCAAAAGCAACTGCTGACGAAGCAACCAATCAAGCAGCAGCAGACAATATGGTTATTTCTGCTTTGCAACGGTTGTCCGAACAAGTAGTTAATACCTCTTCCGGACAGACATCTGCGGGAGCCGTCAATGCACAGAAGACGAAATTCTTAAATGCCATCCTAGGACGAGCCAAGAACTACAAGGCACCTGACGATGGATGATATAGACGTCCGGTGAAGATGATCTCTTCTACGACATCGAGGAGGGAAAGACTGCTATATCCGGACAGAAACACAATGTGGGACCCAAGTGGACCCGATGTGCAAAACATAAAAATTCATCATGATATTTACTCACTTCTGACGGTAGCAGACATCAATGTAGCTGAGATGGATGCCGTAGATGATGATCTAGATGAGGTGGGAGGCTCAAGAACTGAGTTAGATTCCCACGCTAACATGCCGGTTGTAGGACGACATGCCTATATTATATCAAAAACCGGGAAAACAGCTGACGTGAGTCCATTCACACCAGACTATAAATCGATGGAAATACCAATCGTCGACGCAGCTGTCAAATATGAGGACCCTTACGATGGAAAGGAATACATTTTAGTGATGCGAAATGCTTTGTATGTTCCTTCTATGAAGAACAACTTGATACCACCATTCATTTTACGCCAAGCCGGCATAGTAGTTAACGATGTACCCAAGATTCATATGAGTGAGCCAACAAGAAATACTCACTCTATTATCTTCAAGGAAACTGGATATGCTATTCCCTTGTCTCTTTGGGGTACATTCTCGTTCTTCCCATCAAGCAAACCGACATCGGAAGATATGCAGGCCTCCGATGAGATATATTTACTCACTCCCAGTATATTTAATCCCCACGATGACTCGTATGCACTTAATGAGACAAGTATGGTTGATTGGCAAGGTGATATGGTCGAGCCCAAGGATAGGAATCGAATTTTACTCTCAGACGTCAAAGCTGAAATGAATTCAATCTCCGGGCGAATCTCGAGTGCCGAATCCAATGCAGTGGATCAAGCTATCGAATTCAACGACAGACACGACCGCGAGGAACCAATTGAACCTTGTTTCAAACGGGCTCCTAGAGCCGCTGATGAAGTATCCAGTGTACTGGCAAGCATATCACCAATTTACGATGACACTGCACTTTATCAGCGACTACACGGTAGATCAGAACTTGGCAAATTTCAGGCGTCCGTTGGCTCTACTTATGCCCCAGATAACAAATACCTTGTTCCTGATGATGACATAACTGCTGAAACTGATCTAGAAGATGAGTATCCAACTGATTCTAGTGATGACTCAGAGGAGTCAGGCAAGATGGATGGATATGATGAAATCCTTAAAGAAATCTATAATAACTCACTCAGAGGAGAGATTGATTTAGACGATATTATGGTGAAGGCGGCACATGCAAGAAGATTCCAAGGAGTGAACAAGAAGCATTTGTCTAAAGTATGGAGAATTTCAGAAGATGATGCAGAAAGAACTCTTGGGGTTACTACAGAAAACATCAAGCGCGTTGATGACCCTAAACTATCAAGGAATTATGGAACTAACGACCGACAGATAAGATATAAACGTATATGTGAACACTTTTTCATGGACACTTTCTTTGCCTCGAAAAACGGTGGAAAATCGTCACGTGGACATAGCTGTTGTCAACTGTTTGTTTCAGATAGGGGCTTCGTTTTTGTTGTCCCTATGCGATCCAAGAGTGGAAGCGAAATACTACAGGCAGTCAAGGAATTTGCAAAGGAGATTGGAGCTCCGGAGGCAATCATATGTGACTCTGCTAGGGAACAGAAATCACATGATCTCAGAAAGTTCCTCGGAGAGATCAGCACCACGCTTCGTGTCCTCGAAGAGGGTACACCGTGGGCTAATAAAGCCGAACTATATATAGGACTTATCAAGGAGGCAGTACGCAAGGACATGAAAGCTTCTAACTGCCCCCTTGCTTTCTGGGACTATTGTGTTGAAAGACGAGCCAGAATCAACAACATGACAGCAAAAGATAACTTCAAGCTACATGGTTCTAACGCATATACGACTACGACCGGGGAAGAAGGTGATATATCAAACCTCGGGCGCTATGATTGGTATGAGTGGTGTTACTTTCGCGACCAAGGAGCATTGTTTCCCTTCAACAAGGAAGTACTCGGACGAGTATTAGGTCCTGCGAGAACTGAAGGAAATGAGATGGCACAGTGGGTACTTAAATCGAACGGTGAAGTAGTACCTCGTCGAACCCACAGACCTCTTAATTCAGAGGAGATCCATTCGGAAACAGAAAAGATGAAGCGTTCAATATTTTGTGATCTCATTGAGAAGAGACATGGTACGGCAACAAGACCAAGAAATACTGACGCTGATATAAATGAAGAACCATATGATGATTTTGAAGCGTACACAGATGATGACGAGATGGCAAAGATATCAGAGGACATCGAGGAAGCTGTAGATATAAACGGGAAAGTACTCAACCTCATGCCTGCATACGATCAAATTCTAAATGCTGAAGTATCGTTACAATTGGGAGAAGACATGTCCATTGGCAAAGTAATACAACGCGCAGTTGGTTACGATGGACAAACGGCTGGCACTTATGACGATAACCCCACGAACAACACAATGATATATGAAGTGGAGTTCCCAGACGGGCAGATCAAAGAGTACTCAGCAAATATTATCGCCGAAAATATGCTATCCCAGGTTGATCCAGAAGGGTATTCTCTAACCTTGATGGAAGCAATTGTCGATTATAAAAGGGACGAAGCAGTAGCAATCCCAAAGAGTGAGATGTATGTTGTGTCGAAAAGAGGCCAAAAGAGACTTAGGAAAACCACGCAGGGTTGGAAGTTACTGATTCATTGGAAGGACGGTTCAGAATCATGGGTTCCCCTAAAGGACATGAAGGAATCTCATCCTGTCGAAGTAGCCGAATTTGCCAAAGCACGCGGAATCAATGAGGAACCAGCTTTTATCTGGTGGTGTCCGTATGTGCTTCGAAAGCGTGACGTTATACTTTCCAAGGTCAAGGCTAGAATCAGGAAGACAACTCACAAGTATGGGGTAGAGATCCCGATGAGCCTGAAACATGCATATGAACTGGACAGGGAAAATGGCAACTCACTTTGGCGTGATAGTTTAGGAAAAGAAATGCTAAATATTGGAATTGCTTTCGAAATTCTGCCGGAAGGAAAGAACGCTCCTCCGAGTTGGAAGAAAGTAACTGGACATTTAGTATGGGATGTGAAAATGGACTTCACTAGGAAGGCAAGATGGGTGCTAGACGGTCACAAGACTGCGAGTCCCATTGGTTCGACATATGCTGGAGTCGTATCCAGGGAGAGTGTTCGTATTGCTTTTGCGTACGCAGCACTGAATGGGCTCGATGTGTGTGCAGCGGACATCCGCAATGCGTATTTGCAAGCCCCGTCATCCCAGAAAGATTATGTCACATGTGGATCAGAATTTGGTCTAGAAAATGAAGGAAAGAACGCACTTATCCATCGTGCGTTATACGGTGGAAAGGCAGCAGGGCGTGACTTCCGAAATCACTTGAGGGCATGCATGAGACACTTGGATTTTACTCCGTGTCTGGCAGATCCCGACGTGTGGATGAGACCCGCCAAACATAGCAATGGACAAGAATACTATGATTTTGTATTATTATACACGGACGATGCACTAGCTATCGGAGAATATGCGGAAAAGATACTACGTGATGAAATCGGCCGCTATTTTATTATGAAAGAGGAGAGCATAGGCCCTCCTAAGATATATCTAGGTGGTCATGTAAGGAAAGTGCAACTTGACAACGGAGTTGAGTGTTGGGCTTTCGGGTCATCCCAATATGTGAAATCAGCTGTCACAAACGTGGAAACATTTCTAGCGAAACAAAAAGTAGAGAGGTGGAAATTACCCAAGACGGCAGAAACTCCGATGCAAACTTCGTATAGACCGGAGCTAGATATATCTTCAGAGCTTGGACCGAACGAAGCATCGTACTACCAATCGCTCATTGGAATACTTCGTTGGATGGTCGAGCTGGGACGTGTCGATATTTGCCTTGAGTGCTCTATGTTATCGTCGCATCTAGCGTTGCCTAGAGAGGGACATCTCCATCAAGTGTTCCATGTATTCGCGTACTTGAAGAAGTATCATAATACCGAACTTGTATACGATCCTAGCGATCCGGTTATTGATGAAAAGGACTTTGCCCGAGAGGATTGGGCGTCTAGTGAATTCGGACATCTTGATGGAAAAGAGGAGTTACCTGAAAATATGCCAATGCCACGAGGAATCGGCTTTATAATGTCAGCAAAGGTGGACGCCGATCATGCGTCCGACACGGTTTCAAGACGGTCACGAACTGGCTTCCTTATTTACTTGAATTGTTCACTAACATATTGGATGTCCCGCAAGCAAACGAGCGTGGAATCCAGCAGTTTTGGTTCGGAGTTTGTTGCCATGAAACAATGCTGTGAATATCTGAGAGGTTTGAGATATAAGCTTCGTATGATGGGTATTCCGTGCGAGGGACCCGCCTATATTTCAGGTGATAACCAATCAGTATTGGCAAACACGACCATTCCGAACTCAACGCTGAAGAAGAAAAACCAAAGCATCTGCTATCACTTCGTGAGAGAAGGTGTTGCACGCGATGAATGGCGAACCTCTTATGTGAATACACACGACAACACTGCGGACCTCTTGACGAAACAACTCCCTGCTGGTGAAAAACGGAGGGGCTTTGTACGCAAGCTTCTGCACCACATTTATTCGGTTGCAGTTCGCTGGAAAAAATAGTCGTTAAAAATATTACGCTGGAAAAATAGCCGTTAAAAAATATTACGCTGGAAAAAGAAAAAAAATATTACGCTGGAAAAAAATAGTAAAAGAAATAGTAACTACACTTTAAAAATAATTGCTGGCTAACGGAGGGAATAGTAAAGAAATAGTAAGAGATAGTAAATTGTTCAGCATGAATAGTAAATCAGAAATAGTAACAAAATAGTACGACGAAAAATAGTACGGAAATAGTAACGGCGAAATAGTACCAAAATATGCGATGGATTAGAGTATACGACCTGTACCTTAAACCATGGAAAAAGAAGTGGATTAGCACAATGTCCTGATGTGAACCACTTATATATATATATGTTTTTATTTTTATTTTTATTTTTTGTTTTTTTTGAACGGTGGATGGGCATAAAAGTCAACCGCAAACTGGGAGGAAGTAAATATCGTGTGAACCTTCCATGATGATTTCTAACAAGTTGTTTACCTTCGAATACGATAAACTACTTGAGAGGAGTGTTTTGATATACGGCAGTACTAGTGAATTGTTTAATGATTAACTGCAATGATGAAAAAGATACCGTAGACGATAATATGTACTACGTGGGTACGTACTACAGAGTATCTTAGTGTGACACTTACGGCACTATATCGGTGTTCTTTTATACAGTACGATGTTTAGTACAGTTACGATATGTAAAAAGCCGATGGAAAGAAATATCCATCGGCTTTATGAAAAGGCTTACAATTTAATTTATTTTAATTCTATAACGATAATTATATAGAACGACATTCTTTATATAATTTTACTAGTACGTTGCAACTTATTAGTTTATCAGACCCAAGTACGTTTCCAAGTCATGGTTTTAACTCATGTTCAAACAAAAGCTTTCTTTCGGAATGCCGTTCAGATGGCCATTCCAAACGCAACAGTAAATGAACTTTCAAACGAAGGGATCGATACTGTTGAAGATCTCGCAGAATTTGATGACGACACTATCAAACAGATCGCAAGCAATCTTCGTAGACCAGCTGTAGCTCCGGCTGCAGGTGGTCACCACTTCGTGTTCGGAGCAAAATCGCAGAAGCGCTTAACCGCCGCTTGCGAACTTATTCGGTTCTACAACACTGTCGGACGACCCTTGACCGCCGCGAACATTCAATGGAACACAGTCATTAAGAACTTTGAGATCCAGTGGAAGGCGATGAAGGTCCGCATTGATGGTGACGAACCAGAGACTCCGAAAATTACCAAGGGACTCAACATTATGCGTTGGTCCGAATCTTTCAAGGACTACCTTCGCCAATGCTTTGGCGTAAGGACAATTCCCTTGATCTACGTGGTTAGAGACGATGAGACTGTACCGGCAACTATACCTCCATTAGCCACAGGTCAACCGCATTCGGAATTGGCAGGCTCGATAGAGGAGGAGCTTATTGCTCGGGCGTCTCACGCTCATGCTCTATTTCGTGAAGACAACGGCCTCGTGTATTTTAAACTCGAGGCGGCAACAAGGGGGACATCGTATGCGGCTTCGATCAAGCCATTCTCGCGTGCTCGAAACGGAAGAGGTGCCATCAAGGCACTCGAATCCCAATTTGCTGGAGATGACAAATGGGATGCGGAAGTAAAAAGGCAGGAGAATTTACTCCACACCCGTATCTGGAAAGGTCAGAGCAACTACGGTTTGGAAAAACACTGCGCCGCTCATCGTCATGCATTCGTGCAACTCCAAGCTGCGGCTGAACGTGTCGAATATCAGCTGCCCAATGCGCATAGTTGCGTTGGCTACTTGCTTGACAGCATTCAGAACAATGATCCTGGTCTTCAAGCCGCGCTAGCAAATGTGCGATCAGACAGAGCAGGTATGAGAGGCGATTTCGAGTCCACAGTTGCTCACATCCTCCCATATTGTCCTGTCGCTAAGAAACGCACAATGCAAACGAAGAGAGGAACATCCGAGATATCTAGTGTAAGCTTCGACGAAACTGATGAAATATTAGGCGAAACTGCTGACATATCATCTTTCGGATCCAAGAGCGGTGTAGGAAAATCAGGCGTCCACCTTCGTTTCCACAAACATAAAGAATATCAGACTCTCAATCCGGAGCAGAAGTCTGAACTTAAAGAGTGGAGAGAAGAGGAAGTTGCTGCAGGAAGAGCATTACGCAGAGGAGCGTCACCTGCAAAGAAGGCAAAAGGCGGTGACAAGAGCAATGATAAGACCTTAGAAGCTCGAATCGATGCGGCTGTAGCCAAGAAATTAGCAGCTGATTCAAAAGCAACTGCTGACGAAGCAACCAATCAAGCAGCAGCAGACAATATGGTTATTTCTGCTTTGCAACGGTTGTCCGAACAAGTAGTTAATACCTCTTCCGGACAGACATCTGCGGGAGCCGTCAATGCACAGAAGACGAAATTCTTAAATGCCATCCTAGGACGAGCCAAGAACTACAAGGCACCTGACGATGGATGATATAGACGTCCGGTGAAGATGATCTCTTCTACGACATCGAGGAGGGAAAGACTGCTATATCCGGACAGAAACACAATGTGGGACCCAAGTGGACCCGATGTGCAAAACATAAAAATTCATCATGATATTTACTCACTTCTGACGGTAGCAGACATCAATGTAGCTGAGATGGATGCCGTAGATGATGATCTAGATGAGGTGGGAGGCTCAAGAACTGAGTTAGATTCCCACGCTAACATGCCGGTTGTAGGACGACATGCCTATATTATATCAAAAACCGGGAAAACAGCTGACGTGAGTCCATTCACACCAGACTATAAATCGATGGAAATACCAATCGTCGACGCAGCTGTCAAATATGAGGACCCTTACGATGGAAAGGAATACATTTTAGTGATGCGAAATGCTTTGTATGTTCCTTCTATGAAGAACAACTTGATACCACCATTCATTTTACGCCAAGCCGGCATAGTAGTTAACGATGTACCCAAGATTCATATGAGTGAGCCAACAAGAAATACTCACTCTATTATCTTCAAGGAAACTGGATATGCTATTCCCTTGTCTCTTTGGGGTACATTCTCGTTCTTCCCATCAAGCAAACCGACATCGGAAGATATGCAGGCCTCCGATGAGATATATTTACTCACTCCCAGTATATTTAATCCCCACGATGACTCGTACGCACTTAATGAGACAAGTATGGTTGATTGGCAAGGTGATATGGTCGAGCCCAAGGATAGGAATCGAATTTTACTCTCAGACGTCAAAGCTGAAATAAATTCAATCTCCGGGCGAATCTCGAGTGCCGAATCCAATGCAGTGGATCAAGCTATCGAATTCAACGACAGACACGACCGCGAGGAACCAATTGAACCT
>Ga0307996_1000350_pt1 | contig 12289 bp, 3 predicted proteins | sample Davwhametageno35_FD_203143 | JGI IMG/M metagenome (GOLD analysis project Ga0307996, IMG submission 203143) | Marine microbial communities from Davis Island wharf, Antarctic Ocean - #35 | ecosystem: Environmental > Aquatic > Marine > Unclassified | place: Antarctic Ocean: Davis Island wharf...
GACTGATATCATAATTTATATTATATTTTATACAAGTGCTCAAATCATTATTTCATCAACTTCTCTTATCCTTAATTAATACTCATATCATTGCTATTTTACAACACGCGAAGTCTTGTCAGCAAAAAGTAAAAATAACAACCAATGAAATAAATAATCAACCTACGTAGGAATAGTACAAACCCCAAGTAGAAATGGCAAACAACCATGGCGAAACGAGCCCCAATAGGGTGCCTCCACCAGACAACAGCAGCGCATCGGCAGCAACATCCAGTGGCCACACGGGCCCAGGACACCCCAACCAACAATCTGGGGAACGATCGCCGCCTCAATCAGGCAGGAACAACCAAAATGGCAACAACGCCACAACCAATGAATATAATCACGACAACACCAACACTATGCGTCAGGAAAGGACAGCAAGTATTCACAACAACGAAGGGAGGAACGTCATCAATCGGGACGAAGGGAACGGGGTAATCAGAATTTGGCAGGAGAACATTAACGGACGGCAGGCACTCAGACAAGGACGTCGATCTGCAGTGGATGAACATGTAATCAGGGGAATTCGGACGGATGGACAGAGGTGGTCAGTACCAATGGTGCAGGATGCAACGCCAGGGGATCACAGATATCTCGAAACAGCATTACCTGATATCGTTCACAGATATCAGGTAATGCTGTTTCAACACTACCATCAGTTTGGAGCGGCAGTAGACACTTACGCGGATGACACAGTGTTCCGTCTACATCCGGGGAATGAACCAAGGGAATGTAGGAATCGTAACAGAAAGGGATTTAGGATTAAACGGAATAGAAGGAAGCGGACTAAAAGGGGTGACGATAGCCCAGGGGATGATGCACCAACTCCACCTCCACCACCGGAACCTCCACCAGCAGAACCGCCACCGGCAGAGCCCCCCCCATGGAAGCCCATTATGGCTGCGCAAATTCCGTCACTTCGGGCCATTTCCCGTGTATTCGGCTTACGCCCTCCCGTTCCGGGTAGTCTCGGTCCGGGAAGAGATCATCTTCGTCGGAGTCATATAGAACACAACTTGCATCAGAGCGACTCTCCAACCAACGTCGATGCTGTAGAATCTGGATTCTATGTAATCCCTTTGGGAGGGGATTATATCCAACCCCGTCCCGTGGTTCTCCTAAGGGGTGGTATAGGGGATCGAGGGAGAAAAATCCCATCATATAGTTGGTATCCAAGCGGCTGCGTAGAGCTGGTGTCCTTCCATCCTCCAATAAAGCTGCCCTACCCAAATTTTCATCCACCCGCACCTGACAACACTTATACACTGCGCACCACTGCTTCACCAAGAAACTACGCACGCTACCATGCCTGTCCGCATCCTCGGACAGAATCTCCTGTCGATTTGCACAATCAAGATCGAAGTAGTAAGTATCGACGTGACTCGGCCAGGCACGATCAAGATCGAAGTACATCCACAGCACTTCGTAGTAGGCCTGCCGCACAGCCTCGGGCCGTCCATCCAGCACTCCTTCGTCAGTCTCGATTCGGCTGTAGTGGAACCACCAGTTATATTGCAACAGTAGAAAGTCGAGGAAAGCTCCGGGACCATAGATGTGCATCCTGTCTGGATGTTTGCATAGCAAAGAGTGATGCGGAATTGTCTGTACGTTGGTGCGCAGTGAGTAGTTCAATTGCAACGACAACACGGCCCCTGGGGAGTATCCGAACAATCCCTGGGGATAGTATCCGAACATACGGGTCCTCCAATCTTTGCTCTGACTCATGTCGGGTGGAGGCTCGAGGGCACGAGAGGACTTGTCAAGTTTATGACAACAACACTGAAAGGAGAGCATATCCACAGAGTCCAGCTACTTTGCTCTTGATAGTGCCCTGGCTGCTCTGGGCTCTTTGGGGCCCCTCTCAGGTCGTGGGTTCGATTCCCGGCAAAGATGTCCTCTGGCCTTGGCGCCAAAATTGCTCCAGATACCTTTCTGCACGCCAAATTTTATCAGGATACCCTCCCAGCCCTCACCAAAGTTGTCCTAGCCAGACGCACGATTTTGGCCGTGACTGGCTAGTGGCCATTCACAGTAGGCCTACCTTTTCGGTTCACGCACCAATTGCTGTTCAATCAGTCGCACAAGCCCTAACTGCTGTTCGACCGGCTACTACTGTTCAATCCGCTCCCCAAGGTCTTCTGAATCACCAAGATGCCACAGCTCACTACATCCATCCAGGCTCTCGGCATGACGCTCACCCCGCTCCCTCACGATTGCTCGGATTGATCAGACCTGCACATAATTTCCAGCCAAACGCAGGGACATCATCTCACCATTGCCAAAGCACAAACACAGCCATGTCTTCTGCCACGAGGTCGTCCGCACAGGCGAGTAAAGCCAAGAAGAGAGAGCTGGAGAAGAGCGACGAGGACAAACACGGAGGTTCGGGCGGCAACAACAAAACGAACAAGGACGAGAATATTATGGATGAGACGGACGCCCACGGTCCGCCTGGAGGAGGACCACCCGGAATTCTCAGACCCCGGAAACCCCCCGGTGAAGTGACCCCAAACCCCACGGCAGGCTCTGCAAGCCGCTTGGAGGCAGCCGAGGATGCCAGCATGGACGCAGAGGAGGAGGCCGAACCCAATACAGCGACAGCCAATAGCTCCGGCTCTGGCTCGCTGAACAACGTCTTCGAACGGGCAAAGATCTTCTCGCAGGCGGCGGCTACGGGCGCACCACCGGCAGCCCCAGCGGCAGGAAATAAGGTGCAGACCAAGCTCAACATGAACGTCAAGCCGAAGCTACATGAGAAGGAAACTTTCCTTTACTTCAGTATCACCCTGGAACAGACGGACATGCCGTCCAAAATCATCCGAGACAACTGTGGCAAAATGTTTTCCGCTCTAGTGAGCCACGACAAGATCATCAATGTCGTTGTACGCAAGCCAGTCCGTGGCGGCAAGGACAAGTACGGCCGCAAGCTAAAGCATATCTCGTCCGCGGCAATGGTCCCCGAATGTCACGACACACTCTTGAAGTACGTGAGCTTTATCAACGAACCGGCAGACTTCTCGAAGCCAATCAAAGGTAGGAAGGGCAAGGTTTTCCAAGGGGTGTTCAGTATTGGGACAGTCGAGGGGATCACTGACGACGACATGTCTGCCCTCTTCATTGATCTCTCCGAGCAGGGTTATAGCATCGAAGTCAAGCGCTACCAATGCGAGCACTCGGTTAAAGCACTCCTAGCAGGCAACGTGAGTGGTGACATCCCCCTCACAGAGATGCAGAGGCTTGGCCAGCGCGCCCTCCAGACAGCAATCCGCGAGGGTTCTGCCGCCAAGTCCCCCCTGCAGCGCGGCCTGCTGAATGCGGCAATTGATAAAGGCGAGTACAACACCCTCGTGGCCTTCGAATATCCCCCCAACAACTTCCAGCGCCACGTTGAGGGTCAGGCATTTGTCGAGACCAAGTGCAAGCAGGTGATGAGTTTTGAGATCAGCACGGCAATTCAGAAGGAGGTTATTGGAGTTATGACGCACTTCAAGACAGCACTCCGGGCCGAGGGTCTGGGATGCTCCACGGTATTGGTGGTTCCAAAAGGGAAGGAGGACAAGCAGGCATCAGTCAAACGCTACAAGGATATGCTGGCCATCAGTGTGGGCCACAACAAGCTCCTGTCCACGATCGAACTCCGAAACGTGAGGACCATTGAGGAGAACTTCGAGATCGTTCTGGACAGCGGCAATGTCACCAAGAACTTGAAAACGATCCTCCTTGAAGCCAAGACCCGCAAGGGTGCCTCCATCTTTTCCTCAGTGTATGATACTGGGGAAGGCGAGTTCGCGGCATCATACTACAACCTCGGAGACAGGGAGGCCGGCGCCAACAATGTGGCCAAACACGTCGCTTCCTGGGTACTGTATCATTTGATCTTCGAATACGGCGCTGGGAATGAGGCTAACGTTGAGAACATTATGAAACAGCATTTCCACGGGTCACAGCGCACGGTCGCATACACCCACTCGAACTACAATAGTAACACCGGCATAGTGACGATCCACCAGGAGCAACAGGACCTAATGCAAGATGACTCTGAGTTCCTCGATCTCCAGCAAGAAGCGTGGTTCGACCTAAGTTTTCTCAGCCCTGCCGTGGTACACGGGAACACAGCGGCAGCAGCCCTGTTCAATCCAGACGCAGGCTCGGTGGGCTCGATGAACACGACGCAGTACATGGCCCATGAATACGGAGCGGGAGGTAATGTCAAGTCAATTCTAGACCAGGTTAGGTTAAATGGGGAATCGGAGGAAACGGCCAGCGACGGGGGCAATGTGGAGCATGTTGACATGGAGACTAACGAGCAAAATGAGGAACAGGACGTAGTCCCTCCTCAGCAACGCGACAGTGCAAGCGGTAATTCCGCTCAGCACAGCTCCAGCACGGCCACTCAAGCCGCTGGTTCTACCGGTTTTCCTCCTCCAGGTCAAGAGCCTGTTGTGGAGGACAGTGAGTAATGGTTCTAAGGGCGCCCCCCACCACCGCCAATGGTAAGGGGGCCGATAATCCGGACGGCAACAAAGGGAGGAAACGGGGCAGAAAGGGAGCTTCGAGACGGGCTAATAAACACAGAGACGCGAGAATTAGGTCCAACAATCTGGGGACAGGGGCGGCGATAGGAGGAGACGGGAATAATTATAATATTAACAAGTCCACTAAGCTCACATTTGATGAGACGACGCGACTTATGGACAAAAGGGAAAGAAAGGGAGAGGAAATTAATTACAACGAACTTGACTCACTCATAGCTGAACATCTGGAGACACCAGTGACGCCGTCAGTCTGGGACGACGACTACTGCCAGAAAGTGTCAACAACAAAGGTGCCGATTCACGGTACTCTGAAAGTCCAGGACAAACACGAGGATGCAATACGCTTCTTCTCAACGAATATCAACAGCATGAATATGTGGTCAAATAACAATTACAAGGCGGACAGGCTGAAACATGTGGTGCACCATTACCAAGTCGACTCGGTCGGTCTGCAAGAGGTGTGTGTTAACTGGTCTAAATACAAATCATCACATACACTGGCATCGCTGCTTCGGCACGGACACCAGCCACTCCGATCCGTTGCATCATACAATAAATTGGAGGGCAAGAATAAAGCCATGGGCAGGACCCAAAGGGGCGGCACGGCTACCATTATCGGCGACCAGCTGTCGTCATACGTGAAGGACAGCGGAGTAGACCACACCGGACTAGGACGATGGTCATGGTACCTACTAGAGGGCTCTGCCGATCATCGCACGAGGGTGATCACGGCTTACGCGCCTTGCGGCGGATCCACCTCAAAAGAATCCACGGTATTCAGTCAACATCACCGCTACATCCAGAAGAAGGGGCTCAAGACAAATCCGAAGAAGATGTTCGGCGATGATCTCCTCGCCGCCCTGCGGAGATGGAAAGGTCAAGGAGATAGACTGGTGTTAATGATGGATGCAAACGAGAACGTGCTGCAGGGACACTTGTGCAGACAACTGCAGGCGGACGACATAGACATGGTGGAAGTCGTGCACGACCAGGTTCCAGGAGAAGGACCCAAGACATGGTTCCGCGGTAAGGAATCCATTGACGGGATTTGGGCGACCAGGGACCTCGACATCATCGGCGCCAGCTATCTTCCGTTTGATGCGGAATTGGGTGACCATAGACCAGTTGTTCTTGACATCACAACCCAGTCGGTACTGGGTGGTAAAATGCATCGAATAGTCCCTCCGGCAGCGAGGAGGCTCAACTCCAAGGTGAAACGAGTCAGGCGAGATTACAACTCGAAGCTCGAACAGCTCTTCAAGTCACACAATATTTACGGACGCCTGGTCGAGATCGAACGAGATGCAAGCTTTCCAATAGCATCGGAGGCAAAGGCGGCACTCGAGGCGCTGGATAGAACAGTCAGCGAACTGATGCACACAGCAGAGAAAGGGTGCCGAAAGCTACGGGCGCAACATTATGACTTCAGCCCAGAGGTCCGGACATGGATTGACCGCTGCCACGCGTACAAACAACTAATTGGTTACCACACGGCTCCACAGAATATGAATGTCGGCAACATGAAGCGCTTCGCACGGCGATGTGGAATTCCTGATCCACTTTCTCTCCAACTGTCTCAGCTGGTCGTGGATTACAAAGCATGCAGAGCAGAACTGAAGCTGCACATGGCAAAGTCGGGCTGGCTTAGACAGCAATACCTCACGTCACGTCTGCAGGAAGAGATAGGGAAGAAGAATCAAGAAAATGCGGACAGACTACAGGAGATACTCCGCAATGAGGCACAGAAGAAAGTATGGCGCGGGATACATCGTGTGACGAAGCCAAATAGGAACGGCAGCGCCGTCCGTGTCGAGGTTCCACAGAAGGAGGGTCCTCCGATAGTATGCGACACAAAGGAGACGGTCGAAGCGGCAATAGCCGAAGAAAACTCCAAACGCTTCGGCATGGCAAACAGTGCACCCATTTGTCAAGGTGCACTCTTTGAGCTACTCGGTTACTCAGCCAACACGGAAACTGCGGAGCGGATTCTTGATGGGACATGGGAGCCCCCGGACGATACAGATGGGCCGACCCTTATCATCCTAAAAGAAATTGGCAGAATCTGGAAGAAGATGCAAGACGGCGAGGTGGACATAGTAATCAGCCAGGAGGACTTCCAACACTATTGGCGCAGAGCCAAAGAAAGAACGTCTTCTTCATTCTCTGGGCTACACATGGGACACTACAAGGCAGCATCCTATTCAGATTTTCTTTCGAGAACACACGCTCTCAAACTGTCCATTATCACGAGGACCGGGAGCGCGCCGGATCGATGGGCAAGGGGCTTAAATGTCATGCTTGAGAAGGTGGCTGGCATTGCACTAGTAACCAAGCTCCGAGCCATACTCTTGATGGAGGCCGACTTCAACTATCACAACAAGCTGATATTCGGCAGGCGCATGATGGATCTAGCAAGGAAGCACGACATGGTCCCGGGGGAAATTTACAGCGAAAAGGGACATACCTCCGAAGATGCCATTCTGCATCAAGTGCTCACGTACGATATAGCGAGACAATTACGACGACCCCTCATCGTGGCTTCGGTAGACGCGTCTCAATGCTACGACAGGGTGGCACACGCGATGGCAGCACTATGCTTGCGTGCGTACAAGGTGCGCCAGAGCTCAGTCTTCGGTATGCTGAACCCGATTCAGTGCATGGAGTACTACCTACGGACCGGACACGGGGAGTCTGACTCATTTTTCGGGGGTAAAGGGGACAGAAAACAAGGGCTCTGCCAAGGAAATGGAGCAGCCCCACCAACGTGGCAACAAATCAGCTCGGTCATGATCAACATTCAACGGCAGAGACGGCACGGCATCACTATCAGGAGCCCCATCAGCAGGAAGGAAATTCGACAGGTGGGCATTCTGTATGTCGACGACACGAACCTATGGGCAGGTATGGAAGAAGACGATGATGCTCTCTCGGCTAGCTATAAAGCCCAACGAGGAGTCGACTGCTGGGGAGGGTCGCTGGTTGCTAGCGGCGGGGACCTCAATCCAGACAAATGCAGCTACACCATCAGTGACTACCAGTCGGACGGGAAAGGAGGTTGGAAGTACAGTGATCATAAGGAGGACAAGCAAGAGGATAGCGCCAACGCCAGCTACGAAGATGACAGCAACGAACTCGATTACATCCACATCACAGTTCCAACCAACTCAAGCGATGCACAGGCAATAGACCGTTTGCGCTCGTCGGAAGCAGTCGAAAACCTGGGCCTCTTCACAACTCCAGATGGCAATAATCTCCCGCACCTCGAGCAGATTCAAGGCAGAACGTCTGACTGGTCTCTGCTCATCAAACAAGGCCACCTACCAACCAGGTCTGTCTGGGCCAGCTACACACATCAACTATGGTCGGGTCTCAAATATGGCCTAGGGGCGTCATCGGCGCCACTCAGTCAACTGGAGGGCACCCTTGGCACTCACGATTTCTATATGCTCAGTAAGCTGGGAGTAATGAGGTCTATTAAAACACCTCTGAGATACATCCCGCCATACTTCTGTGGGATTGGACTGTTCTCGCTAACAACAGAGGCCACCGGGGCTACGATCAACTCCTTCCTGCAACACTATGGAACGACCTCATATCTGGGGCAAACGCTCTCGGCGGCACTGGAGCACCTACAGCTGGAACTCGGGGTGCAACGATGCCCACTATCCTACGACTTCGATACATGGGGCAACCTGGCAACACACTCATGGGTAAAGTCGCTCTGGGAGAAGATCTGGACGTTCAAGCTGGATCTAGAGATTGACTACCCTTCCCTACCACTACCACGTGAGCGAGACAAATGCATTATGGAAGAACTCGTCATGAGAGGGTATCGAGGGAAGACCCTGGCCATGTTCAACAGGGCACGCAAACGACAGGAAGCGGTCTTCATGTCGTGTATCAGCACGGCAAGCGGAACTCGACTAGACGAGACGTACATGCACGACTGGCACGACTCACCGGAGTACGGGTACGGCAAACACCGCTCCCGCTTCGAGTTTGGTTTGGAGTTTCCGACACAAGATGACTGGGACTGCTGGCGACAAACCCTTCGGTCGGTGACGCACAATGGTAACCACCCAACCAGTCTGGGCAGTTGGGTATCACCCTCGCCGCGAATATGGAGATCATTCATGGTTGACTCAGACAACTACATTGAGGTGGAAACGGCGGACGGCATTGACATATACCCTCAACAAGAGACCAGGGCGAGACGGTTCAGATTTGGGCGGCGTGCTACATACGCAAGCCCCCGGGGGTACCCGGTCACCGTCGAACATCCACCCAACGAAGAGGAGGTCCTTCGAGTACAGAGCCACAGTGGTTTGTTAGTGGAACCCCAGCAGGCTGAGGCAGCGGCATCCTTCATTGATCACCTCGAGGGCTTGGGCGGTGCTTGGATGTGGGATAATCTGGTACTGGCCGAAGACCTTGATTGGCTTGGAGAAGCAATGCAATCAGGTTCACTGATGGCGGTAACGGACGGGTCGTACAAAAAGGATGTTCGGAACGATATATGCGGAGCAGGCTGGATTATCTTCTGCACGAACACTGGCATGTGGGTGTCAGGGTCCTTCGCGGAACAATCATCATCTGCCAACAGCTACAGAGGCGAATTGCTTGGGATGCTGGCTATCAATCTCTTCTTGCTGGCATACGAAGAATACCACAACGTCAGTGGTGCAGTCAACGACGTCTTCTGTGACAACAAAGGAGCTGTGTTCACGTTCAGCAAATCCGACATGAGGATATCGTCCGGGTCAAAACATGGCGATATAAGAAGGGTCCTTCGGACGGTACGTACGAGAATGAAAACGAGCACTACGCCACGGCATGTCAAGGCACATCAAGATGACTTTGTTGACAGATCCACTCTACCACTGCCAGCACAACTAAACTGCTTCTGCGACGATCTGGCAAAGCGAGCGGTAAACGCCGCCATCCTGTCCATCTCCTTCGCCACCGGCAGGCTCCCGTTGGAGCAGGCTGCGCTCTCGATTGACGGGGACAAACAAACTACAGATGTGTGTAAAGGTCTCCGACACCACATCGGCCGACGAGCAGCAAGAGCCCTTTTCCAAACCGAAGGAACAATGTTACCCTCAGTCTTCGACATTATCTCGTGGAATGATATCAAGTCCAACCTGCAGTCGAAACCTCGCATGTACCAACTCTGGTACGGCAAACAATGCGCTGGCTACTGTGGGACCGGCAAGTGGCTCGGCCGATGGGATGAGAACGCCGACACGAGGTGCCCCAACTGCGGTATAGAAAACGAATCGGCCGAACATCTGAACGTGTGCGAGAGCACCGAACGGACGCTATTGATGGCAAGGCACGTCACCCAAATTGAATCATGGATGGACAAGCACTGCACTGATCCAGAACTCCGACGATGGTTGCCTCTCTACATCGCGCACCGGGGGAACTGGTTAATGACGGATCTGGGTCTGGGGAAGGAAATGAGCAGCTCTATGAGGGACGCGGCGACAGCGCAGGATGCTATTGGATGGAGACACTTCACGGAAGGAAAAATAGCTACGGCAATCAGGGACATTCAGGAGCTGCATCTCATCTCCTCGCCGACTCGTCTCAGTATTGGGTCTTGGATGAAACAACTCATTAACGAGCTCCTTCAATTAACACACTCGCAGTGGATCTTCCGCAATATAACTAAGCATCACCAGACACGAGGCACATTACACCTGAGGGTTAGAGAAGACATACTCATCGAAATCGAGCGTCAACTTGACCTCGGGCTGGGCTCACTACCGGCAGAAAGCAAATTTCTCCTGGAGATCCCCTCTTCCGAGCTCCTGGCACGTGACACGGAGAAGCAACAGTACTGGCTTTACGCAATAGAGGCGGCTAGAACAGCGGCATCGAATGCCCTCGCAGCAACGGGAGGTGAAACAAATAGCTGGGAAACAATCAAGCAGAGCAACGGGCTAGCGCAACTACCCACCTTTAACCCACCGCCGCCTGACACAACCGGGACGAATAAACCTGAAGTCAAACAACCGAAGGTCTCTCAGTCCAGGGTGGTGATCACGGCGGAGGATATCAAAAAGGCTACCAGCGCACGTCAACACGCAGCAGCATACCGCACGAAGAGAAAGGCAGCCGAGCAACGTCGCCCAACTAGCATTAGCTCCCTTTCTCCACATACAATTGCTTCTGACTCCCACAATCTGTTCTCCGATCTCCATTTTGGGGGCAATCTGTCACGGCAACAGAAGACATTCCTTCAGTCACAATTCTACAAACGCACCCCTCGAGCCATCCAAGCAAGCAGCAAAGATCCAACGACAATCCGCCACCAATCTGACTCCGTCACGTTATCAGGGATGTCACGTTTCCAGGAAGGACACTGGCTCAGCGATGATAGCATCAACTACTTCTTCAAACACATCCTCCAGCCATCAGCAAGAAACACACACTGCTACAGCTCATTCTTCTTCTCCCTTCTGCTCAATAACTCAACAGACCCAGACAAATTTGACTTCTCATCGGTCCACCGCTGGCATCGCAGGGTTAATTCTGCTATCTTCGATCTTGACTCCCTCCTTGTCCCCATCAACAGGCACAACAACCATTGGCTACTGTTGCAAGTGCGCTTTCATGACAAGACGGTAGTGCTGCACGACTCCCTCGGCAACGATCCGGATAACGAGGCATATGGCCCTTCGATGGTCCGATACTTGTACGAAGTAGCTCGAACTAGCGGGCTCACCAACCAGTCACTAAGCCAGTGGAAGGCAACGTGGACAGTGACCAATCCCGACAACAGTCCACGCCAACTCAATTCATACGACTGTGGAATCTTCACCATGACGACGGGGGCACTACTCTCACAAGGCTGCTGTATCAACCGACAGTCATACACGCAAAATGATCTCTACTATTACAACGTGAGACAACGCATGGCTTTCCTCATATGGGAACATGGTAGAGTGCGCAGAGGGCAGATCATCAGCTGGCTGTCAAGCAACCCGACGCCAGCAGCCTCCCCGCCGCCCAAACTCCCATCACCGACACGAGCGGGACTCAAACGAGCGGCTCCTCCAGATAGCCCACGCAGCCGAACAAGCCCAGACGCCACAACAACCCCCACTACGGGGCACATCCCGGTCTCTCTGGTCTCACCTCGGCGGTCACCACGCAAAAGGCGACCTCCTCCACAGGCAGCGCCAGCTCCCATCACTGTGACACCATCAACCTCGACCACGAAGCGCAAGCGAAAACCAATCGGCACTCTGCCACATCGTCACCCGGACCTCGGCGCAGCTCCGGAGCCTCCCCCCAAACGCTCAGCTAAATCTGCCGCCAAGCAATTCTGCATTTCAACGGGAGTACCTCAGTGTTTTTTCTCCACCCCTCGGCCAAAACGGAAACCGTATCCAATATTTGATAGTTGCAAACGAACAAAACGTTAATCGGCAACCATCACACATATCTGCAACAGCTGCAGTCTCAGCTGGCTACGGACTAAGTGTCCATGGAGGAATTATTTCTCGGAACTGAAAACTTTAACCCTCGTTGTCTGGCCAATCCTTTCGTCGATCCAAAAGACCGCATCTAAAAAGTACTTATACAAGATGTATGAGCGTCCGTTTTAGGTAGTACCTAATCTGATTTACTAAGCATTATTATGATGATGTATGATTAAAATCTATTGAAAATATTACAACACAACAGATGAATATATAGGG
>Ga0307996_1000351_pt1 | contig 12288 bp, 10 predicted proteins | sample Davwhametageno35_FD_203143 | JGI IMG/M metagenome (GOLD analysis project Ga0307996, IMG submission 203143) | Marine microbial communities from Davis Island wharf, Antarctic Ocean - #35 | ecosystem: Environmental > Aquatic > Marine > Unclassified | place: Antarctic Ocean: Davis Island wharf...
CTCACCTTCTTTCATCCAAACTTCAAGCATAACCACCTCATCCGTATCGTAGGAATGGTTAATACCAAATGCGTTGAACAAGCCCTCCTTAGAGTACTTGTACATAATTTCTTTTATAGTCTCCTCTGTGAAGCGTACATAGTAGTAACCAACTTCTTGGTCATAGCGTAAGATTTCCTTGTTAGGAATCATTATAGGCCCTACCAATTCTTTCTTCTCGTCAGAGGCAAACATATTTATCTTCTCAGTAACCTTAGTTTCATTGAAGTATATAAAGTTTTCTTCTATTGCAGGCTTATCAACAAGGGATATTTTATACATACCCTGCTCAATGTCCTTTAATGTTATATCAAATAATGGTAATTTATCCATTGTCTTTCTTTTTTCTATCGCCCCAAGGCATATTAGATACTTCAACCTCAGCCTTTACCGTTCCCTTTCGTATGGATTCAGCCTTCTTAATTGCCCAGTTAATTCCCGATGTGCCACCCCAACCGAGCCAAGCAACATACCCTCTATCCTTCCAAGGCGTATCTTTAAACTTTGGGTCAATCGCAGAATTTTTACGATGACGATTAAACGCAGCCATACGAGCAATGGTTTCATAACTTAGTTTTCTTCTTGATGCTAATTGGTTGGCTCTCGCCCACCCTACAGATGTCATACCCTTGACCTCATCCTTATATTCCTTCTTCCATCTAAGAGCTTTCTTAGCATTGTTGGTAGCAGATTGAGGATAGTCGTTGTAAGTAGCCATATGATTTAATTTACAATTATTTCAACAGTGCCTCTATTGTGAGGTATGCATAGTCTTCATATACGTCTCCCTTAGCACTCTTAACGTATATAGTTCCGCCAGTCATCTTGCTTGCCGTAAACTCCTTTAGGAAGAAGCTCAGGTTGTTAAGTTGGTCTGTAGGTACAACCATATCAAACTCAATACTCGGAAATTCAGATTGTATTATCTTTTCCGATACTGCGAATATTTGACTATACGTGTCTGTTACAGCTCCACTCTCGTCCTCAAACATTAAGTTCCAACCAGAATTATTATAGTTGAACAACCTACCGTTAAATATATGTTGCCCCCCTATGTTTATTCCCGAGAACCCCCAGTTGTAATTAGCGTAAAATCTTTGTACTTCAGTTTTTAAATCAGTCTTAGTTCCTTGTTGATACATATAAGGAACAAGCATATTTGTTTTATACAAAGGCTTGTCAATATAAGCAAACCTAAATCCCACGTCTTTATTTTTAGTAAATACGTTTGGTGTTAAACCTAATTCCTCAGCACTAACAACAGAGTCCTCAAAGTTTAAATTTGAAGAGCCGAAGTCTTCCTCGCCGCAAACAGACTTGTAATAAATTGAAGACTTTAAATCTATTTTCAACTCAGCTATCCCCTCCGTGTTTATTTCTTGTGTGGTAGAGCCTATGGTAACCTTGTCATCATCTATGTCGTCAAAGAACAGGTTATAGTCTTTGTTTTTTATGTTGAGTGTTTTAACCTTGTCACCTCCATTTGTTATCTTATAAGACTTGATGTCATCAACATACTGATTTATGTTTTCTGTACCACTACGAACCGCAAATACTGGGTCTATCCTAAGTATGTGTTGTTGTGCAGCAGCATCGTAATCATAAAACAATCCGCAGTCAAACCTTTTAGCTATGTTTGTAAGTACATCGGATAATGTAAAAGGACAAGTTTTTGCTATAGACTCTTGTATGATAAAGCTATCCGTGTTCTTGTAAAGAAGGTGGTCTTCATTTGCAATAAACCTTAAGTTCATCTGACCATAATTTCCAGTACCTTCTGGTAGACCGAACCTTGATATAGTTTTTTTGAGGTCTGTAACACCATATAAACTTGTAGATTCAGTTAGTTTTACAAAATAAGCTGAACTAGCGGGAGCGAAAGATGTTGCTTTAATAATGCTTAATTGACCACTTATAGGCTTTATGAAATAATTTATTGAATACTTACTTCCGCCATCAATAAAAGTTTCTAGTCCAGAAGGTAGGAAAGCCGTGAACGGCTCAAACAATATTGTATCAGTAATTGCAGCTCCTCCATTTTGCCATAGAACAGGTTTATTACTATCTGGTCTGAAGTAGTCATAGTTAGTGCTTCCTGTGCTGTCTGTCTTATTAGAGTATCCAGCAACTGCTGTTGCGCCCGATAAATTTAAAACCAAAGGACTTCCGCCTACACCATCTAATAATGTTATTTCTTTTTGCTGTAGACCATCTACCCAAATTCCAACACAGACATTGAACTCCATATTACTTGCGGAAATATCTATGTCCCCTACCATATCGTCTTCCTGCACAACGGGTATTTCAAACCTTGGCTGTTCAATAAAAGCACCTCCCGTTCCCGTGACAAAACTTATCGCAGCATTAAAAGATACTTTAGGAGCAAAGAAGCCCCTGATGTGGTCACAGACGTATTCACTAATCACTGCTGTTGGGTCACAGGGATAGAACCCCATTCTTTTTTCTACACCCCACTCCTGTGTGGTGGGATAGATTGGTGCGCCCTCAGAATCCGTACCGTAGTTACCAGAAGTTATAGCACTACTGAAGTACTGCGTGTAAAACTTTTTAGTCTGTTGGTTTATATCTGTTTTGTTTGAAAGACTTGCGTTGGGAACAGCCCAAGCTGGTGACTGTCTGACATCAAATGTTCGTGGGTTGGTGAGGTGTTTGCCTAAAAGCTGCGAGGGAATTAACATCTGCAATTTCTCAGGCTCCATATCTGGTATCAAAGGACTTCCCGAAAAAGGAGTGCCTATTCCAAAAAGTTTAGAGTCTATTCTTACATCAAAGTTAGGGTCTAGAGAGCTGAGGTAACTTCCTAGCAATGTCAGGAATTGATTGACGGAAAAGACAGGCATAATACCTGTTCTACCTATACCTGTTCCGTACTCAATGAATTGTCTTGCTGCATAACCATACTTTCCATCTATGTCATTAACAAAATCTACATAAGGGAAGGTGATTGCTTGTGTTGGGCTTGGGTTAAGTCCTATAACTCCAGCTTGACCAGGGGTTGTTGGGTCATTCCAAGGTCGGTTAAAACCTGTCGCGACAAATGTTTCTGTTGTGTATATAGCATCACTGTATATAACACTAAGGTTCTTGGTCTTCATCTGAGCAAGATACCTTGATATATAATCTTTTAATATAACTTGGGCGTAAGGCTCTGAAGAATTGTATTCTACAGATTCAAGGTTTAATATACCTTCTATAGATACATTGCTTGTCCCGTATATAGTTAACCTAAAGTAAAAATCATTTTTAGGAAAGTTAATTCCTTGTTCTGCAAATGGCTCAAAGTTTAATAAGTTTGCGCTTTTGTTTAGATTTGTTAGCGGGATACGGAGGTCTGTAGAAAAAGGTAACCTTACCTTGTCTATTTCTATTCTGTCATAAAAATCTACATCGTACTCTAACTGCTGATTAGGGAATAGGTCTGCGGTAAAGTAGCTTACATTATTTCTGCTAATCTCTAATTTAAAATCCATATTATCTTGTTGCGATATTAAATTCTAATGAAGACTTAAACTTATTTTTAAACACATCAAAGTCACTTCCCTCAAAACCTACTCCGTAGGCAACATTGTCACAGGTGTCTACAAACACCACATCGTTAGCCAATATAAGTTGTTTAGTTGACTTATATTGTGTGTCTAAAAAAAACTCTCTGCGTTGGCTGCTTATTATAAGCTTGTATTTTACAGAAGAACTATATGTCTTATATGCATTAGAGTACAAACCTTTTTCTACTTCAGATAATATTTTGTAAGAGGACACATCATTGTATAAGATATCAGCTCCTGCATCCCAATGAATTGAAGATGTAGAGGAAAACGAATTAGGCACATCCGAGTATATCTCATTATCAAACTGAAAGGTTCTTGTACCTACATTTATACATATAGCATACACACCCTTAACATTACCGTAGGGTATGTAAACTGCATCGTTAAGCAGAAATGTTCCTGTTGATATTGTAAATTGATTTGTTAAAGTTTTCGTAGCGTTATAGTTTTCACCTGTATCTGGTGCGCTGTAAAATATATAGTCAGCCATTATACTCTGTCGTTTCTATTTCTAATTCTACGTTCGTTTGAGTCGGTGCGAAGGTCTTTGTCTGAAACAAATGCTCTTACTGGTTTGCTTACACCGATTGCTGTTGAGCTAGTAGCTTCCGCAATAGCCTTTAGGTAATCTACACTTTCGTCAGATTCTTTCTCTATACTAACGGATACAGGTTGACTATTTATTAAGCTTATGTTCGGATTCATATTGGCACTTGGTAAAGAATTTATAATACCTCCATTCGCAAACTTAATATTTGGTGAAGAATTTACAATGCCTTCATTCGCGAGATTGATATTTGATAAAGAGCTATTTGGTTTTTCTGAACCATTTATCCTCTCAAGCAATTCCCTGTGCATAGCGGTAGCTTTCTTGTTGACGATATATTCGCCACCTTCCATTTCGTATCCTTCACGCCCTTGTACAGAGAATGGCACGCCACCTTCAGAGTGAGAAGGCCCGTTGACAACACCACCGTCAGCAAACAATTTGGGATAGAATTTCTTTTGATTTATAGCACTTACCTTTAAACCTGTCTGCAATCCCACAACAGCTATACCTGCTCCTGCTGCTATCGCTGCTGCTGGGGTAGGGCCGTATTTCTCAAGAGCTTGTATAACTATATTAGCTGATGCTACAATTCCATCATTTTGAGCATCTCTTACATCTTGTTTTTTTTCAGATTCAAATATTTTTTTATCTACATCGTTTTCCGCACTTACCTGAGCTTTACGCAGGTCATTTTGTTTTTGACGGAACTGAGACTCGGTGATTAATTGATTGTCAAGTTGTGATTTTATTATATCACTTTCTATTTCATATCTAGCTCTTATAAGGTCTATCTCCTGCTCAAGTTCATTTTTCTTATTCTCAAATCTCGTCTCTCTAAAGGCATCAACAACTTCGTCAATTTCACTTACAGCTTTTTCAGCTAACTCTGCCCAGTTGGTGTCCTTTAAATCGTCAATTAAATCAGAAATAGATTCTCCAATACCACTTTTAGGCTTACTGTCTGGAAAAAGTTTTTCTTGAAGTTTATCAAAATAACCTAAAACAGCAGGTGACAATTGTTTTATAGATTCAAAAGCATCTATATTGCTATTTAAAGCCTCTTTTAAACTGTTTTTTTGCTTGTTATATTCTTCCTGATTAATAGTACCGTCCTTTAACTGCTTATCTAAATCAGCTAACTCTTTAGTGTAGTCAGCCACAGCCTTATTGACAGATGTAATTATATCTGAATCGTATATCTTAGACAAATCATCAGCACTTTTTGCAGCTTCTTCTATTGTATCTGTTTGGTTTTCGTATTCAGAATTAAGATTCCTAATGTCCGACGCTTGCTGCTCGTAAAGATTCTTTGTCAACTGAAATGTTTCAGCCTCTATATCAGCCCTCTGCTCAACAGATTCGGCTATAAGGGTTTCTACCAATTGTCTTTCGTTAAGCAAGGCTATTGCCTCTTCTGTATCAGTATTAATAGTGCTTATTCTCTGCTCAACAGTTACGGGTTCTGGAGCAGGAAGCTCTATAGATACAGATTGTCCAGTTTCTTCAAGTGATTTTCTTAAACCTACAGCGAATTTAGAATCCTTACCAAATCTTGCCTCAGCATCGGCTACTATTTCATCTGCTGTACCAAAGAAACTTGTCATCAAGTCCGTTTGCTGAGAAAATACTAAGTCTGAAACATTTTCTGGTAATTCAGATATAACTTTTTCAGTTTCTTTTATTCTTTCTATCTGGTCTTTTAATTGATTTTTTAAATCATTTTGTTCCCTCTGAATACGAACCCTGTTTTTTGCTGATAGTTTATCCTCATCGGTTGACAAGACATTTAATGATGTCAATAAACTTTTTAAAAGCTCTATTCTTTTTTCAGTAACTATAAAGCCGTTTCTTTCAGCAGCTGTTGCCTCAATACCTTTTTTTATTACTAGGTTTTGAGCGGATATATTTTGATTTATCTCCCTATTTAAACTATCGTATAATGTTATCTTATCTGAAGAAATATCATTGCCCTCAGCGGCTGCCGTTTGAAGACTCAATACACTTTGCGTATAATCTTTTACAGTTTTATCATTAGCTTTTATAGCTATTGCCTCATCATCAAGCTGTTTAGCACTGGCCTGTGCCACTTTCAGTATTTCCCTTGTGGTAAGGGCTATTCTTTTTACAAATCCTGATTGAGTAGATATTATAGAGTTTACAGCTTCAAGTTCGGATTTTCCTAATTCCCTCCAATAAGAAATGCTTTTTTCAAAAAGTCTAACTTGTTCGTCTGAAAATGTTCCACTTTCTAGTATTATTCCTAAAGCTTGAGAAAGGTTTGATGTGTTTACGGAATCAGAAGCCTCACCGAAAATCCTCATAGAGTTTGTTAAGGTGTCTATTTTTTCGTTAAGTACATCTGAATCACTTGAAAGAATGCCATAAGACTCAGAAAGTGCCGCGGTTTGCGGGTCAAGTAATTGCATTACACCTATTAGAATCTTAGATTTTATGAAAAATCCCCCTATTTTAGTTGATACCTTATCATAAGCAGATGACAAAAGGTCTAGCTGACCTTGATTCGTACTCATTTGTATAGCGTTTGCTTTAAGCAATCTCGTATTGTCAGATAGCTCAACAGAAAGTTCTCTGTATGTGTCTATGTTCTTGCTTAGAACCAATGCTTGTGAAGCACCTGTTCTTCCGAATAACTCAAACGCCTCTGCCGCAGAAAGATTTCTTGAGGCTATGTCTTCCAAGAAGTCGTTAAAAGGTCTTCCGTCTTTAGCCGCTTCAGTAAAAAATTTACGAAGACCTGTACCTGCCTTTGACGCTTTAAATCCGTTATCAGCTAGAATACCAAGCAATGATGAGGTTTCCTCAAAAGAAATACCCATTTGCGCACCCAGTGGCCCTACATAAGAAAGTGCATTTCCTAGGTCAGTAAGTGATAAGGCTGTTTCATTAACCGCTCCCGTGAGTATGTTTGCAAACCTATCAGCCTCTTCAGATGTCTTTTGAAACTGATTAAGAGTTTTCTTTAAAGTAGCGGCTACACCACCTGCCTCCTCGCCTAGTGCTTGAGACAACAATGCAATAGGCTTAGTTAATTGCTCTATCTCAGTTGCGCTAGAGCCTAATTTAGCAAGTTGCTTTTGAAGCTCAACAACTTCTAAGGTTGTCAGGGAAGTTGAACCAGCTACTTTGAATACAACCTTCTCCAACCTATCCACCTCACTTGATGTAAGTCCAGCAACAGCTTGTAGGTCTGCTAAAGCCTTCTCAAAAGCAATGGCCCTTTTTGTTGAGTTTACAAATAACTCCTGCAAACCCTTGACAACAAGGCTTAAAGCAAGAAAACCAGCATAAAAAGACGCTATAGTTTTTATGTTCTTAGCAAATGTTGAGAAAAATCCTTTATTTGCTGTGGTATTCTTTTTCGTCTGTGTCTCGTTCTTATTTAACGCAGCCGTAGCTTTCTTTGTCTCTTTAGCAGTATTAGACATTGACTTGGAAGCCTTGTCAGCATTCTTGCTCAACTGAGTAGTCTCGCCCTTGATTCTTTTGATGACGGCCTCAAGGTTTATTAAGCCTCTAGATACCTTCTCAACAGCTGTTGCTAATTTCTTTAACGCATCTTTTAAAAACGCAATTCTATCTTTTTGGTCTGCCATAGTATTATTTTGTTAGATTACCTAACATTTTGTTTAATTTTTTCATTACAATAACTTCAGTCCACTCATCGTACTTGTTCAAATACCTTGTAAATGCTTTTTGAAGTATAGCGTTTAAACCTTCTCTTCCTCTTAAAACAGCTTGCCATTTAGAACCTTTGTACCCTTGTGAAGATATTCTTTTTGATATAGAAGTTGCAATAGGTTTAGCAACTCTGTCAGTAACTTCTTCTCCGTAAAAGTATTTAATCTTACCACCGCTATATAAATACCAACCAGAAGTAGGATATCTTCTTGCCTTTGCTTTTATCCAACCCATTATAGTTTCAGTAGATACCTGTTCTGTAAAACCATCATTTAGTTTATCACCGTACGCTGCCATATCAATACGAACAGATACCTCGTCAATACCAATACCTAATCCTAAGTAGCCGTCTACCTTTATTTTAGAGACAATGTTCTTTCCCCAAAGCTCTTTTATATCTGCTTTTGGCTTTATGGACTTCTCTAAGTTTCCTGTTACTTTGTGCCTGTAATCTCCGTTTCCAGTCTGACCTTCAAGGTTAAGCTTTAAGCGTTCAATTACCTTGCTTTTTACCAACTCGTTTTGTATATAAAAACGCATAGCCCCACCCTGTTGGATACGACCTGCTTCCCTATTTTTTAACGAGTCACTAAGAGCCATTATATATCAATACCTTTGAGGTAAGGGCTTCTTCCAGTAACAAATGTAGCACTACTTACAGAAGCAGTGATGTTATAGTCTTCAGACGAGAATCCTCGCATACTTACCTCCTCAAAACTTTGTTCACCGATAAGGTTTTGAATAAAGAAGTCTTGCAATTGACCCATAACAAATAGGTTCTCTTGATTAGAGTTTATTAGCTCCAATGGACTATCTAAAGATACCCTATCTACAATGATTATGTTAAAGTTAACATCGTAAACTGGACTACCGTCTTGTCTAGATATATTGGCATCCTCTAAGGCTATGAATAGGCCCCTATGGTTTATCTCTATGTTTTCTAAATCCTCTAAAGAGTTCAGCAACTTAAACTCATTTACCATCTTGTGGCCGTCTCCGAATTGCTTAAACAACTCGTAAATAGTAGTTAAATCGTTCACTATAGTCTTTTTGTAATTTACAATTTACGCATAGCTTGAGACTCTCGCTGCCTTGCAGAATCTATTTTTCCTTTTTGAGCTAGAAAAGACATTTCTGGCAAAACAGTACGCATTGGAAGCATATATGTTTTATCATATCTATGTATATCCTCGCAAGATAACATCCTGACAATAGAATACCAGTACCACTGTTGACTAAAAACCATCTCAGCTCCTGCCTCAGCTGATGAATCTTCATCCTCATCTTCTTCTTCAATTGGCTCATAGAAAACCCCTGAGAACTGCTTAAAAAGAGTATGCTCTCTGTTGTTTATATAGGTGGTTAATATCCAATAGCACTCTCTGACATCCATTTCTAGTAATCTATCAGCGTTATCCTTTTCGTCATCAACATTTTCGTTATCAAACTCGGTGTGGTGTTTAGGGCGAGAAAGCAACTTGAGTATCTCAAAGTCTACCAAGTGGTCTGGAAGCTTAGTCTTACCTGTTATGATTTGCTCAAGCATTATGAATTGACCAAGAACAAGCGAATCTATGGTTGTAAAAATATTATCAATATTCTTGGGCATCCTTATATTCTTATCTATCGGATAACTTTCATTGATTTCCCTTATAAAGTCTAGTGCAGTTAAAGGCTTCATATCCTCCATAAAGCTTGATACATCACCGCCCTTTGATATATGAGAAACAACCTCTATGTGTTTTCGTAGAGTCATTATAAGAACATTGTTACACCGCCATCTTGCTCTTCCTTCGCGCAATATGCAGCAATTGCTAAACTCATTACCATATCATCGTGTTTACCATCAGTATTACTAAATTGTAAATTACCAGTAATGGCGTTTTTCTTGCTTTTAAAGTCATACAACTCCTTGATTAGTCCTGTGTCCTTGGGTATCTTAATTACCTTGTCCTCAAATAGTTTGATTAAATTTCTTATCATCTCTGGTTTAGACTTAGCTGTAGTATGGAATGGTATTAATTTGTACATTGTGTCGTCATCTGTCAAGTCATCAAAGAGTAAGTCATTGTTATTCACCTCAAAGTAGGCTGCCGCCATATTCCCATCGTGCTTGAAGTAGAAGTCCCGTATACGCTGCTTGAACTCATCGTAGTCCATACCCTCTTCCTTGTAGTTGAATCGGTCTATGTCTATGATTCTGTAGTCTTCTGAGAGCGCAGTCAGCACTGTGTAATCTTGGGCGACCCCGATGTCCATCCCGATATACACTCTTTCAGCTTTATTATCTATATTCTCTACTATAGCATCCTCTACATTACTAAAGAGTGCATTTCCAGATACTGGTCTACATAAAAACTCTTGGTCAAACTGAGCCTTAGTCATACTCTTTCTAATGCCTAGGACGGTCTTAGAGACACCTTCGTCATCAAGGTCTAGGTAAGTGCGCTTAATACTCTTTATCTGCTCCCAAGACTCTTCTATCTGCCCTTCCTTGTACCAATCGTAAAACCAGTTAGGCCCATTGAAAGTAGATGCTGCACACACCCTTCCATTAGTCCTTGTGACCATAGGTAAGAGTACCTCGTTAATAAAATCAAGCTTCATATAAGCGACCTCATCCAAGTAGATGAAGTCTAGTGTAGCCCCACGTAGATTGTCGCCACTATCAGCACTACGGAACTTAATAAAGCTGCCATTGTAAAAATAAAGTTCGTTTGCCTTTCTGTCATATCGTTTAACTATTTTGTTCCAAAGTTCTTGGTGTCCACTGAACATTGCCTCAATGTCCTTCATCACCTTGTTTGCTTGGTCTTGTATTGGTGATACCCAGAACATACGGTGTTTAGGGTTGTTGATTGCTCTTAGTACACAGTCGTTCTGCATAAAGAACGTCTTACCTGTTTGCCTTCCTGCTACAATTGCCGCTATAAAGGGCTTGTCTTCGTGTACCAGCTTATGAAAATCTACTTGAGGCGCAGTTGGCTTATAGAGTTTTATGTTCATTAATCTTCATCAGTAAAGTCTATGTCTAAGAAGCCATCGTTCTCCTCAACAGGGACTGTTAAATCTATAGTAGCCTTAATATCAAACTTGGTCTGCTCCACCTTCGTAGGGGCCTTGTATCCTTGCATATCATTGATAATCTTTATAGACTCCATAGCAGCCTTCATATCACCTCCTGCAATGGCATTGTCCCTAATCCTAATTAGTGCTGTTAGGTTAGTTCCCTTCGCTGCCTCAATGCTTGAAAGCTCTGCGTTGGTAATCTTCATCAGCTCCTTGTAGAATGCTGTACCATAGTTTCTCCTATCACGATAAAAACTTGTGTAGTTTAACTCCTTAGATAGCTTAGAGGCACTCTCCATACCCTCGTTCCTAATGCCCTCAAGGAACTGCTCCTGTAGGTCTGTAAGGTTGACACCCTTCCCTGCTATTATAGCACCGCTCTTGTCCCTCTTAGTTGGCATCTGTAACACTGTAAAGTGGTATGTTATGCGCTCCTAGTTTTAGGAACACTAGGCGATTATATTTCGGGGCCGTCTCATCAAGGTGATACCATTTCCATACAGCAGTCTTAACCCTCTGTATACAACTTCCACAACCAGTGTTTGGATTCTCTTCCTTGACAAAGTAAACACTCTTACCAACCATTGAGTTATGGAACCTAAACATCTCTGCCTTCATCTCACCCTTGGGTAATCCGTTCCCCGCTAATGCTATTAAAAAACTCTCAGTAGTCATACGTTTTTAAGTAATGTACAAAATGAATTATGCAACACATTCAATTACCGCACTAAACAACTCATTTAAGAAGTTTGTAAATAATAATCTATTATTATACTATTACTTATTTATACTACTATATCCCCTAAAGGGATATAGTATAATAAAAATACTATTATCTTAAATACTATTATTATAAGGAAGATTCTTGAAGAAGGTGGTTCATCTTAGCTTATTAGATTCCTTTTAAGGTACTTCAGAGACGTTCTAAGGAACTTTGATGCATAAGTGATATGATTGTAAGGATTAGTCTTTAAAAGTCCTTTAGAGATATGGATTCTTACCCGTCCCCCCGAACCCTCCCCCCGCTCTGTGAGGTTAGAGTATACCGACCACTTCTTTCACTCGGTCACTTATCCTTTACCCTGTCCTTTTGTCCTCTCCCTTCGTCCTTTTGTGCCTGTTACCGTTCCAATATATCTATTGCGCTTGTCCTTTTGCCTTGGTGCTTGGTCTGGGTCTGGTTGCTTTGGATTGTAGGCGGGTTTGAACAAGTGCGTAACCCCTCACCTAATTAATAGAAAAGTTACCCCATAAAAAAAGGCCCTATTATAGGCCCCTTTTTACTTCTGCTTTGTTGCTGTTACTGCTTTAGATATAGTTTAACACTCGTTTAACCTGTGTTTTATGTTCGTTAAAGTAGTG
>Ga0307996_1000354_pt1 | contig 12267 bp, 11 predicted proteins | sample Davwhametageno35_FD_203143 | JGI IMG/M metagenome (GOLD analysis project Ga0307996, IMG submission 203143) | Marine microbial communities from Davis Island wharf, Antarctic Ocean - #35 | ecosystem: Environmental > Aquatic > Marine > Unclassified | place: Antarctic Ocean: Davis Island wharf...
CTTCAAGGAAACCCGTATTCATGTAGCTTTCTTTTTGTTTAGCCGTAAACGTCTCGCCATTGGCTGTACGGATCGCAAGATCCAAAGCACGATCATCGCGCTGTGCCTGAGTAGGTCGCTTCTTACCGTCCTTTTGTTGTTGTATAACACTTGCAATGTTATTTGATTGCACCTGTGCCTGTTCTTCAACAGTAGGAGGATTGGCTTTAATTTTTTCTTCTTGCTTCGCTGAACTCTTATCATTCAGGCTTGAGTTAGCGTTAACATTCGTCGTTGAGATGTTAGATGGATCTAATGGTGTAGTCTCTGCGCTGGAACTAAACGCTGAGCCAAATTCTGAAAGTTTATTACCTACTGCATCAGTGATATCTGCAGCACCGTCCGCTATAGCCCCACCTAGACCAACTGCTGCATCAGCAACCTGCCCTACAGCACGACCTGTTGCTTGAGTTTTATTAAGTCCCGTATACCCATCAAAGCTACCACCTCGAGTCTCACTAATTAGTTTTGATGCTTCCGCAATATTTAACCCTGTTGCGCTCATAACATTATCAAGTAAAATGTCTTCGATCTGATCAGTCATTTCCAGACGTTTATTAGCCCCCATCCCTCCAAACCCATCTTTTGTTCTTAGAGTTCCATGCTGAGTTTCGGCCTCAGAAATAAACTGAGCAATACGTTCTTGATCAGTTGGAGGAGTTTCTGCTGGATTAGCTGTTGGAGTTCCTCCACGTATACCATCGTCTGCGGCTGGATTAGGGTTAGCTAGTGATGCAGGCGCTTTAGTTTGACCTGCAACTACAGTATCCTGCGCTGCTGCAGGTTGTGGTTGTGGTTGTGGTTGTGGTTGGCCTAATATTTCAGGATCAGTATTAGTCTGAGCCAAAGTCATCATACTGTTCTGGTCTTGAGTGGCTGAACTGCCAGTTTCTTTCATTATGGCTTGTTCGATGTACTTAATCGTTTGATCAGCACTGAATGCCTCAACAGGATCATCTGTACCCCGAGTCGAGCTTAGCGGCTTGAGTATAGGATTACGTTCTTGGTCAACCTCACCGGTATCAATCATCAACGCGTAACGATAGTTCTTAGATCCATCCTCATTAGTAGTAGTCGGTATTCTCTTAATTCCCGCTACTTCGTACTTTTCATTGGGCCCTTTAATTTGAGCCATTAAAGAAGGGCTGTTACTTATAATTGCGTTTAAAGAATCAATGTTTGAAGGGTCGCTGAGAAACTTATCGCCATTAAAGTCGGCTTGTGAGTAAGCATTCATGACCGAATTCATTGCGCCCTGGTTCCGACCTTTTAACTCAGTATCAGAAATAGTCTTATTACGTGCATCAATAACCTTATTACGCTCATTCAATAAGTCTTGTTGTGTTTGCGTTTTTACTTGTTGATCTTTTGTATTGAGAAACTTCTCTTGACTAAGTGCCGTAGAAGCCTGTGAATTAGCTAACGTCTGATCTCGATAATCGTTAGTTAAAACTTGTTGTGCTTGTGCATCAGCGTATTGATCGTCCGCAACAAGATCACGTTCTCTCTGACGGCGACGGTCTTTGAGACCCATGTACATTGACCAAACATTGTCTAAAGCAGCCATATTCTTGTTCTCTCAGTTACATCATAATCATCATGGACGCTAAACTAGCAGCAGTGCCCATATTAGAAGCGTCGGCAGAAGCCTTGCGGCTTTTATTGCCCGATATTCGAGTAGCCTCAGTCGATGCTGCTCTACGTAATGCAGCTGATCCTGTCTGACCTAAATCGTTATAGGCATTTAAAGAATCACCCAGCACCCTAGTGTTACGTTCATCTTGAGCCAGTACTGCACTGTTCTTTGACTGATCCGTAAACTGTCTAGTGGTTACATCGCCCAATCGTTTTGCTTGTTTTGCAGCTTGTCCGCTTAGCGAAACACCCGCTCGACTTCTGCTGCGCTGAGCTATTCCTTTCGCTGACTCAGCAGCAAGTTTAGAATTAAAATCAGCCCGATCAATAAGTGTTCTACCCGTTAAGGCACTATTAGCGTAGTCATCTAATTGCTGTTGGAAGTTAGCTTTGTAATTAGCTTGATCTAATTGCTGGCTTTTTCTTAACGCGTCTTCTGCTGTAGCCATTACCAGCTCCCTAATTTATTGAAAAACTTTGCACCAGGCGATTTATTTCGAATATCTCTTAAACTTAACGCCTTATTAACTTCCGAGTTATCAGTTGCAAATGGAGAACCTTTTCCCCTAAGTGATTTGCGCTGTCTCTGGTAAGACATGTCTTTCATATCGTATTTATCGTACATGCCTAAACCTGCAGCACCTCCCAACGAAACAGCTCCTTCAAACATTGCGTTTTGTCGCTTTGCAGACGCATCCGCTTCCGCCCTAGCTATTTGAGAAGAGGCACTTGCCAATGCTCCTTGACTTAATGAAGCGTCGACATTCTTTTTGTTACCTAGATCGTTATATCCAGATTTCAATCCATCTTGACGACCAAGTGCTGCCATACTCGCATTGTCAGTTGCTTGCTGTAGCTGTGAGCCCAACCCTGTTGAACCGAAACCACCGCCTTTACCTGAAGCAAGCATTTGACCTGAACGATTCATACCTGATGATTGCATTACATCAGCCGAAGCCATGCCTGTCATTCGCCCTGAATCATCTCGATTCATTTTAGATTGGTATGCTGTTTGTAACGGAGCTGACTTTGCCCTAGCTTCAGCTGTCTGCTCTTGCCCTAGCTTTATTTCAGCTTTCTCAGCTTGAGATTGTTGTTGCTGTGGTGCCGTAGCCATGCTGTAAATCCTTATAAAAAACGCGGGTCTCCCCGTTAAAACCAGTAATCTTGCGGTACTTCTCCCAGCCCTTTCGGTTGCTACTAAAAGCAATCTGGTCAAAACCTTTAGCCGCAGCAAACATTGGTAAAGATTGATAGAGTTTAATTAGCCCATCACTCTGTTGTGACAAATACGCGTAATCAATATGCAATACCAACTTCTCTGAGTAACAGTCGGTGTACTCCTGCATAACAGCAAAACCAAATAAATCGTCGCCTTCTTCAGAAATAATGTCATACAAGTAAACCTTGCCGTTGTAGATCGCTCGCATAACATCTTCAGCACTACAGTCGCTACCTCCTTTTGAGATAGCATCAGCAATACCGCTAGAGTAATAAGTATGTTTGTCACGGACTCGATAAGGGGTGATCGGGTCAAACTTAAACATTAAATGCCTCCGTAACTCACCGTGCGCACTGCGCGTCCATTGTTATTCTCTGCGAGCCCACGCACTTCAATAATCGCTGCGCTAAAAATAGCACTATGAGTTGCAGCTAACGTGTTATTCGCCCAAGGCATTCCTGGCATTGCATATAAACGACTCAATGCACCATCAATTAAATGCTCATGTATTTCTTGTTCTACAATACTGTCTAGCCCTGTAGATTTAGAAGTAGTACTTAAAACTGCTCGTATCTTCATTGTTTCTGCGACAACAGGTACAGGCGTTAATCTCAAGGTTCGACCAAAATCGACCAATGAGCAAAAAGTCTGTGTCGTATTTGGCGGTGTCGCTGCATCTGCAATTTGAAGAACGTCTGCAAGCTTGGAACCAATTTTGATTGTCTTTAACTGTACAATCCGCAGATCAGACTTTGGTGCTTCTAACTCAACATCTGGTACACCCAGAATAATAAAATGATCTTCTAAGTCGACACGCCAGAGTAATGACTTCGATAGAAACTCTTCTGCTGCTCTGCGTATCGCACGTATAATTATTAGATCAGTACACTCAGGAACTGATGGCAGAATTTCTGGGATAATGCTTTCAAACGTGACCGTAGCCATTTAAATCTCCTTGGCTTGAGCGTCGCCCATTACGGATATAGCCATTTGCCTAGTAAATGCTTCGTAGTAAGCTGTGGCCTTAGCCTCATCAGATGTATCAGCATCCTTCAGAAAAGCCCTGTGTAAGACGAAAGAGAGTAAAGGGTTGCCGTAGGTCGAATCTATGTCAATCGAGCCGTTAGCGGCAAAACTAGGGGGATCTATGGTAAATATTGCATCTAATTGCCCACTACCATTGTTGGGTGGGTAACATAAGAAGTTTCTGCCATTCAACTGCTCAAGAATAACGTACTTAACAGTCGCTACTTGAGGCTGGGCATACCAATTAGGTTCTTGTGAATCCAAATCTTTTTGCGCTGCTAAACGAACAACAGGGCCAGCTTGATTTGAGATCACGCGATGAAGATGACGTTTACCCGCAGGGATAGTCTGATATACACCAGCGACCAATGGCATTGTCGCTCTTGCAGTAAACAAGAGCGGCTTCAATGCGGATATTTCTAACACGCCATCGTTTACTGCATTCAATAACTCTGCTTGAGGCCATCGTACCGCAGTCTCATCCAGTAGGAGAGTCGAAGCTCGGCTCAAGATTGATGAGATAGCAATAGTCATGTAAGTTAAACCTCTTGGAATGCAGCCCATGCAACGTCGCGATCTGCGGCGCTGATGTCATAGCCTAATATTTTTTCAATCGCTTTTACTTTTGGTGTGCCGTCGCGCCCAAAATCATCGGGATTGCCTTCTTCGACAACCAAACCTAGTGCATCTAAAGTAGGATTACCTTCAGGTGCTTTAACTACTTTAGCCGTTTTCTTTGAACCAACTTTGGTACACCCTTGAGCCAAACAAGCCTCAACAAGTGATTCACGGACGTCCTGTTCAACGCCTGCTTCCATACGGATTGCTATGCCATTGACAGCAACCATTTGTAGAATTGGGGAAACTAACTTCATGAGTGGGTAACTCCTAGATAAAAGAATTGGCTCCCCCGTAAACGAGGGAGCCGCGCAATTAAAGTGAAGTGTCTACGGTGATAACACCGAAGTCTTCAAGTGTAGCTGCGTTGTTTGGGTTGCCTTTGAACTGTGGCTTCAAGAAACCAAAGATCTTTCCGCAAGCAATACCAGGTTGGTTGTTGTAGTCGAAGTAATCTTCGTCCCAATAAGCCGCACCTAGATCTGCCATGCCCAATGCTTGAGCGCCACACAATAATGCGCGTTGCCCTTCATCGTTGCCCGAAGCTCCCATTTTATTCGTGGCAGAAGCACCGCGAGTATCAAAGACATGACGGAACTCATGGATAATTACTCCATCGACCATGACTGAGTTGGTTCCCTTGAAGAGACTGTTCTTATCACCACGAACGCCAGCATGACGTACGTTAGAAATAAAGTCAGCGTCTAGCTTCAATTTAGCCATACCCTGTGGAGTAACAAACAAGTGATACACTTCATCGCCACCTGAACCTTTAATGCCACGGATATAATTATCCTTAGCATGGGCTTTCAAGTTAACAATGTCCTTGTAAGTCATTGAGGTAAGAGTACCGTTAGCAGCGGTGTAACCCGTGCCTGAAGTAACGCCTGTAGACTTTAAGTGAACACAGCGGTTTGCACTAGGAGCAACGTTAGCCGCTGGAGCAAAATCCAAAGTAGATAACACGGTAGATGCGCGAGTTGATCCATTAGTGTTCAAAGTGTATGGCAATGAGCTCATGGTCAAAAATGCCATTTGATCAAGACGATCACCCATCCAATAACCTAACTTATCGCGTGATTGCTCACGGAAGTTGATAATGGATTTTTGATCAGCCATCCGACCTTGTAGACGGTTTGCGTGACGTAGTTGATCGATTTGGATCACAGTGTCATACGCTTTCATGGCTTCTTCATTGCCTTCCAGCGTTGCGTCACCAGCGATACCATCGCTCTCTAAGTCTGCAACAAGTGTTAGAACAGCGCGAGCGCCCTTCTCCGATTTAGTTAATGATTCAATGCGTTGAACCATTGCGTTATGACCTTTACCAGCAAACTGATTAATAAAAGACGTATCACGGGCTACTCGCCATAAATCGCGAGCCCATGCAGTCTTTTGATGCGTAGTAAGGGAAGCAAAATTAGTAACAGCCATTTTGAGTCTCTTCTTTTAACAAAAAAATATATGCAAATTAACTAGAGCGTTATTGCGCTAGTTGCGGGTTCCCGTATCGTGAGGATGACGAAGTAACACGCCTTTTCATGTGGGCGATCACAACGCGGTTAACGCACCGCGCATATCGGGCTCATGTATCGTCTGAGCCATCACTGAAATGAATGATAATAGCTGAACTACTATTTCACAACACCTAAACATGATCTCCACGCATTCTCGCGCGTGTAGCCTCTGGCAATGCGTCAAATTCTTCATCAGTTAACTTCGTAATGTCGATCATTTCGGAGCTAGTCTTACCACCTGATTCGCCTTGACTCATTTTTGGAGGCTGAGCATTCGATGCGTCAACATTACCTTTCACGTTTGTCTTTCTAGTCTTAACTTCAGTCTTAGTTTCTTCTACAGTAGACATAAGCTCTGGGCGGACTACTAAAACTGCTGCTTTAGCTGCACGGCGTACCGCTTCTGCAGGTAGATAACCTTGATTTAAGTAAGCACTCTGAAATACCAACGCTTCTGCGTTCAAATCTTCGTCAAAACTGTCTGAGTCAGTGTCTAACTGAGGATATTCCTTAAAAACAGATGCTAGTGTGGACTTTAGTTCCATCTTAGCTTCTACACGGGCTTCCAAAGCTTCCATATCAATAGGCTCAGACTTTGCTTGCTGTGTAGACGCATGTATTTGCTCATCTATCTCAGCCGCTTTGTCTAAGTCACCATCAAGAACTGCTTCATTACGCTGCTTCGACAATGCACGAATATCAACCGCAGGAATTGCCTGGGCTTTAGCCAATGCTTCAGCTAACTCTTTGCGTAACTCCGCTGACTCTTGTTCAGCTTTACGCTGTTTAGCCACAACATCATCAAGTCGACGTTTAGGAATCATATGTTTCTTAGCTTCAACCGCTTCATCCACTGACTCATCTTCATCTTCAACTACGTACTCGTATTCAAACTCATCATTGTCATCGAGTTCTTCTTCTGATTCAGATTCTAGCTCAGCTTCTTCTTGCTCAGCTTCTTCTTGCTCAGCTTCAGCTTTATCAGCAACTTCGATCAAATGACCGATAGCAGCATCAGTGGGATCAACCTCTTCTTCTACTTCATTACCAAAATCTAAGTTCTTAATCTCATCATGATCTTCAGAACCAGAATCTTCTGGTAAGTAACTTTCCATATCTACAGCTGCGTTGGCTTCGGACATAATTCACCTATTTTTGGGGGTTAAGGGTCGTGCTTGGGGTTTTCTTTGCATTTAGAGCATTACGCTCCTTTTGATCGTTTTGCATCAATGAGACTGCTGTGCGTGTTATTGAATCTTGCTGGCGAGTCTGCGCTGTCACTTGGGATAGCTTCATGCGAGCTTCTAATTCTTCACGCTTCAACTTCACCTTAGCATTCAATTCTTCCATTGCTCTTTCGTGCAAGTTGCCATCAACGCCAAGTTCTTCAGCTTTCGCCATAGACAACATTGACTGCGCTTCCTTAGTTGCTACATCAGCTTCTAAGTTAGCTAACTCAAGTTCAGCGGCCTTCATCTGCATTTCTTGCTGCATCTGCTGCATTTGCTGCTGTTCTTCACTCGGTTCAGCTAGTCCTGCTAACTGCTTCACTTCTTGAGCAATGTCTTTCTTCTGTGCTAAATGGCTGTACTCAACTACGCGGTAATCAGGAATCATCACGCCAGCTTGACGTAACTGTAGGGCTTCAGAGAACTGAGACTCTTCAAAGTTATCGCGTGCTGGTTGTGTGCTAATTACTACTGAATACTCACCTAAAGTAAGATCGTTTAAAATATCTCCTTCAGGAGTAGCTTCATTCACCATGATTTGTTCTTGTGATGCTTGGTCAGTTGGATCTGGCATCAATGGATTAGTAATCTGGATCAGACGTTCTTCAACGTAAAACTGCTGTACAAGTTCTAGCATCTTCTCTGCCAACATGTGACGCGTTCGTGCCAGGTTATCCAAAGGCACTTGGATCTGAATCTGTCCACGCTCTTGCTTAGACTTCAGTGCTACGCCAGATACTTCTGCCGACTCATAGCCCAGCATTGCATCAGATACGCCAGAGATTTCCTTAATGTTATGCGCAGCCTTCTGCGTAATACGATCTATACCTGTAGGAATCTGGTTTGGTTGAATCTTAGATGGCGGAGCTGTGCCACGCGCATGAACAATATGTAATCCTGTCTCAGCGCCACGTTCAGTCAGGTCTTCGTTAGTCATGTTAACTAACGAGCCTTCTTCCGTAATCCAACCACTGTTAGCTGTGGTGTTAACAATGTGTAGCTCTTGAGAAGAGATCTTGTTCAGCTGTTCTTGTGGAGAAATCAAGTTCTTCACCATTCCAAACGGCTTGCCTCTGCGGAAATAGCTAAAGTAAGGCACAACTGTAAACGTCTTGTATGGCGACCACTCATCATGCAGTAGTATCTGATCAGCACTCACTGTCCAACGAACTCTAGGTGCTAAACGCTTTTGGATAGATAAACCAAACTGCTGCCCAAACTCTTGTCGCTTAGCATCATCCCAGTTTTCAGGAACAGGACGCATATCGCCTGTTTGTGTATCAATAAACCATTCAGACATGCACATACGACGGTGCTGTCTTTCAATAACGCGTACACTGCGGATTGTTTTATCAGTAGCGCCATTATCAGTCAGATCAAAGCTAGCAGAATCACCAAAACTATTGTCTTCTACTGCAACACTATCGCCACCATATACATCTCCACCCAAAGCAAGCGATTGCAATGAGTCAACTACAGCCTCGCCGTAGGTTCCTTCTATTTGATCGAGGCTCATCCAACGAGTTGTAATAACCTCGTTCCATGTCTTCGGGTCATATTCTTTAGCGTCAACGTCAATCAATACGTCCAACGGGTCAAGTGAGGTAACCTCAACTTCACCTTGAATACTGTCGTCAAAGTCCATACGTACGTCAAAATAGCCACGGTCTTGAATCAATCCGTCAGAGAATACTTGGCTTTCTACCCAATCCAGTTTGTTATTGTCACCAATCTGCATAACTACTTTAGTCAAAGCTGTCGCAGTATCTTCATTACCATTAGAGCGAGGCTTAAAATTAATCTCAGCACGTTTAGCCGTCTGCTCACCTAATACTGTGTTAACTGTCGATAGTATTGTGTTGATGGTTAGTGCTGGACGGCCTTCATCTGCAAGTTTCTTCGCATCGGCTGCATCCCACTGCTCTCCACAATAAAAGCGATCATACTTTTTAGCTAAACCTACATATTCACTGTGCCCGTTATCGCGTAAACGCACGTATCGTTTCCAGTTATCGTATGCTACCTGTGCAGGTTCTTTTTTAACTTTGCCGTGTGCCATTTTTAATCCTAGAATAAGCCGATGTATCGTATGCTTAACAGCTGAACTGCTATTCTAACGCTTAGCTGTTAATTTCAAAAGGTGTGGGCCTTTCACCCACCCGTCTTTGGTGACACCCCATCACCTCCAATACCCCAAAAAACTATTGCAATTAGGGGCTGCGAACTTTATGAGCTCATTGACGAGCGCCTTACATTGCCAGTTAACAATCCTGCTAGACGCTTTTCACGCCATCCTTGTACTGGTTTTTTAACAGGGGCTCTAGGACTTACAATGTCATCGAGCATTAATCCAATCCATGCCAACGCATCCACACAGTCATCGTGTACACCCATCGGAAAGCGCAAAAACTCATTCACCATTACCTGTACCGAATCATCCCCATTCGGAAAATACACCATCCCCTGCTGCATCCGACCTTGTATTGATCGTGCACGGGTCTGCTTATCGCGCTTGCCTGGTTTCAATCCTTCATAGAAAAATGAATACAAACTACGCTCACGAATACGTTGGTTTAGTAACGGCCCAATCGCCATTTCTATCTGACCCCGCTCTATCCCTGTGATCTTTGACTTCCAGCGCACGTACATGTCTAGTATGGCTTCGACTATTTCAAGTGATCCTTTTTTAAATCGCTTAACGTCAAGTACCCAGATGTTGTCTTGCTGATCGACCCCTACTGTGATTCCCACCGTGAAATCATTTGCCTCATTCTTTCCAATAGCCAAGTCCCACGCGGTGTAAGTGTGTAACTCGTCAATGCTAGGTCGTTCCGAGGCTTTGTACCATCGAAACATATCTTTGGTAAAATACTCGCCATCATCAGCCACAGGGTTTTGCTGATACAAAGCACTCCAGTCGCGAGGGCCAACAGCACGCTTAATACGTAGCAAAGCAGTCTCATCATAGCGTTCTGGGTGAAGTGCCTCATCCTTTTTACGGAACTGCTCATCTTCTGTCGCCAAAGCTGGATATTGAATAACGTCCCATTCATCGCCTTCATTCTCTTTCATCTTCGTTAGTAGTCGCCCAGCCAGATCATCATCGTGCCAACGCGTTAAAATTATGAGTACTCCGCCTCCAGGCGCAAGTCGTGTGTACGCTGTCGAGGTGTACCAGTTCCAAATACTAGAGCGGTTCGTTTCAGATTCTGCGTCATCCCTGTTCTTAATTGGATCGTCAATAATTAAAACATGGGCTCCGCGTCCTGTGATCGGGCCGCCAACGCCTGCCGCTACGTATCCGCCTCGACTTGTTGTGTTCCAACGCTGTGCAGATTGACTGTCTTTATCCAACTTAGTGTCTTTAAATACTTGGTGATAACGCTGGTCACGCAATAGTTCACGTACCTTGCGCGAGAAGTCCATCGCTAAGTCGCCTGTGTATGAGCAACTAATCACCTCATGTTCTGGATGACGACCTAAGTGCCAACCAGGGAATGTTTTACTCGCCAGCTCACTCTTACCGTGACGCGGTGGCATGAAAAGCATTAGCCGTGGGCTTTTACGATCAGCCACATCTTTTGAGAACTGTTCAAGTCGTGCGCATATGTCTTTGTGCACCCAGCCTGCTTCATAATCCTCATTAAACCGTTCAACGAATGGCAGTAGCCGCCGACGGCATAGTTCACGCCGCATCAATTCAAACTTTGCTTCTTCTTTCGCATCAAACGCATCTGCTGCTGCCTTCTCATCTTCAATGATCTGTTGCGCAGCAATCTCTCGGTGTGTGGGCTTATCTGCTTTTTTAGTCTTAGCTTTAACCACTAAGGGTTTCTTAGGTTTGTTAGAAAGTGCGACGTCTTTTCGTGCTTGCTCACTGTCGATAACGTCTTTAGCAAAGTCACACTTAACGCAAGTATCTGTTGATGCAAATAAAGTCTGTAGTGTCTCGCACTGGGGGCAATGCTTACCCTTCTTATGCTTGATCATCAGCATACTCTGCGTCGGTTATGTCATGGGCGTGTGCAATAAGACTGTCACTGGCTGCACCCATTAACTTCAGTAGTGAGGCATCATCTAACTCTGCCAACTGATCTACTTTCTGAATATTAGTCACGTTTACATCAATGACCTTCTTATCTTGGGATAAGCCGTGCAGCTTCATCTGCATCTCAACGCCACGGAACCATTCCATCGCATTGGCGCTCATCTTCTTACCCATCTCAATGTCCATGTGAGCATCGACCATATCGTACTTACATAACTCACTCGCTATATCCATGCGGTCTTGATGCAGCATCTCCAAGTGATGCTTAACTGCTGGGTCTTCCAGCAAAGTTGTGGCTCTAAAGACACCCATCCCTGCTCGCTTAGCTGCTGCCAGTTTAGTTAAGCCCATAGAAATACCAGCAACGAGGTTGGTTTCCTGTGCATTGAGGTGACGTATATCGTGTAAATGTCCGTTAGCTTGTGAGGCAACTTCTAGGCCGCGCATCTCAAGTTCTGCTTCGGGGGAAGTCAGATCTAGTGGTACTTCGTAAATAGACTTAGGGGTATCAGTCATAAACTCTTATCGTTTAAAAGGAAAAAAGAGAGGGTGTTGCCACCCCCTAACTAGCTAGTGGCTAGAGGAAGTACTACATGAAGATTGGATAATAGTAGCTGAACTAATATTACGCAACAAAGTAGCTCAAATTTTTGAAAAAAAAATATTCAAATTTTCAGAAACATCCGTGTGTCAACTATGTAGGTTCCTTTCTCACAGAGGGGGAGTCACCCCGATTCGGTATATGCGGATTGGGTTTTTGGGTTTCAAGTAAAAGGAACCTTGTTTTCATTCAATTTAGGAGCAGTACATGAAAAAGCAAAATAGTTGCAAGTTCGTCATCAACCTACTGGTTGGTTGGTGTCTCGTCTGCCTGATGGTTGCATCGGGCTTAGCAGTCGCCCAGTTCAATCAAGACTATCAGCAGTGGCAGAC